>OGCI01000074.1_pt1 | contig 115738 bp, 125 predicted proteins | sample 1570021 | NCBI WGS metagenome assembly OGCI01 (sample SAMN06264664, study PRJEB24512) | hot springs metagenome | isolation source: Hot spring water | place: South Africa: Tshipise | collected 2015-06-21 | reverse complement strand
GATCCGGTCCAGATAGACCGGTGACACCGAACTTTATCTTGCCCTCACCCTAACCCTCTCCCATACTGGGAGAGGGGTGCCGCCTTCTTCTTCCCTATGCCATCCACGGACCTGACCCTCTCCCACAATGGGAGAGGGGAGTATATCGCCGAAGTCAGACTGATGTGTAGCCCACCCTCACCCTGACCCTCTCCCACAATGGGAGAGGGAATAGGAGGGGGTTCTAGTGTACTCTATTCACCCAAGCCCCTCTCCCACAATGGGAGAGGGAATAGTGTGAGAGGGTATGAATCGGAGAGGGAGTGAATGGGAGAGAGAATAGTGTGAGGGGGAATGGTGTGAAAGGGTATGAATGGCAGAAGGAGTGAATGGGAGAGGGGATGAAGATGGGATGGGGGGATGGAAAAGGGAGAGGGTAAAGCTAGCGGAGAAGGTAGCCTACTTTCCGGTCTCAGGACTTAAGACCAAATTGTCACTAGTCTACTGGGCGAGTATTACGATTGGACTTCCGTTCGACTATAAGGTATAATCTTTTTGCCATGACCCTCGTTATGTCTATAGGGTATAGCTATTGACTGAGGGACCTGGTAGGTAGTGACGACAGTGAAAGTCTTACGGGATATCGGCTTGGCGGCTGTGATATGTCTGCTGCTCCTTATCGGTGCCAGCTTGGTGTCCTGTTTTTCCTCTCCTGCTCCGCCTCCACCACCACCGAACCATGCACCCCGTATAATCTCGCTCACTGCTGAGCGCTCTGAGGTACCAGTCCTGGGCAACGTCAGGATAAACTGTTTGGTTGCTGACGCCGATGGGGATAGCCTGAGCTACAACTGGTCAGCTAGCGGTGGGACGGTTGAAGGTACAGGCAGTGAGGTGTTGTGGGTTGCCCCTGAGGCTCCGGCTAGCTATACGGTAACAGTGGTGGTCCTCGATGGCAACGGCGGACGGGCGAGCCGTTCGCTGACCTTGACTGCATTTGTCAGGCCGAATAACCTGCCGAGGATTGTAAGCCTAACCATAGATGGCGCCCCCCCACGCGATGTGAACAGCTCCCGCGCATATGCCACCCATACCCTGAAATGCGTTGCCGAAGACCCCGATGGGGATACGCTCCGGTATATCTGGTCATGTACTGGCGGCAAGATCACCGGGCAGGGTGGTGAGGTGGGCTGGACGGCGCCGGGGGTATCGGACGACTATACGGTGACGGTGCTGGTCAGCGACGGCAGGGGTGGCACGGCGACCGAAACGCTTCGGTTCAGCGTCTCCTGCTGTGGCAGGTGAGCTGACGGTTCAGGCTTGTGTGGTCGTCCTCACAGGGACGAGTTTTACTTTCCCCCAGGCGCCGAGTTTATCATCTTTGATTATCACTGCACCTAACAGCCCGGGGACGGTCCGTGCCCATTCCAGCGCCGCGGGAATATCGGCGACGGATCTCACCCGGTTGCCCAGGGCGGTGGCAGCGGCATCGGCCAGGGCTGCCGAAGGGGCGATGGCGATGGCTGCATCCGCGGTGCCGAAGCTCAGCGAGTGTCCCACGGTGCCCGATGAGGTGCAGACTCCCAGCGGGGTATCACGCGGAGATATCTTGAGGGCGATCCTGCCAGTTAGGGGGGAGTTGCCAGCATAAATGCCCACCAGCCTCGCCCTGGACACTTTGAGGAAAATGTCGCCACCGTTCTCCACGATGACCTCGGAGGAGAAGGCAAGCAGGTCTTTCCCCACCGCTTCGGCGATAGCCCCAGCCACCGCTGCCATAGGGCCAACGCCAGCCTTCTCCCCGGCCGCCGCCATTTCCTTGACTATCTGCGGTGCCGTTTCTTCCACAGGGAGCGGTTCCAGACTGTGGAAAAAGAGCGGATGGCTGGCGATGTATTCCTCCAGGGGCATGCGCTGTCTGATGACCGATGCCAACGCCTCAGCCTCAAGACGACGGCGGGCGCGGATGTAAAGGTCGGTCTCCTTGACTGTCACGGCGAAGGCGACCAGGCTGGCATCCCTTATCCAGTGGCGGTATGTCCTCGGCTGGTACATTCAGAAATAGAGCTCCATGGCGCGCGGCGGACAGGCTTTGATGCACAACTCGCAGACGACGCACTTGGAGTTATCGAAGATCACCTTTCTCGTCTCAGGTTCCAGCGAGAAGGCGCCGCTGGGACACAGGGTAATGCAGGCGCCGCAATGGGTGCAGCGGGCCTCATTGCGCACCACGTCCTGGCTCAAAGACTGTATTTTCACCCCGGCGTCGGTGAGGTATTTTACCCCTTTATCATAATTCCGCTGTTCGCCGGTGAGCTCCATCACCAGTAGCCCCTCCTCGCCGGGGGTGACAAATGCCTTGAGTATGTTGAACTCCAGGTCGAAGTCCTTTACCAGCCTGTAGACGATGGGCTGGCTGGTGAGGCGTTTGGGAAAGTGGAGCACTATCCTTTTAGAGACAACCATGTCTTCTCCTTATTCCAGTATGGGGCGTTCCTCCAGCGGTTTGATGGTGATGCCGGACTCGGCGCCGGGCAGCGGTGCCACCGGCTCGGTGAGCAAAAATTTGCCGCTCTTAATCCACTCTTTGAGTATGTTGGCTATCTCCACCGCCCTGTGGTAGCTGGACAGCGAGGCGGTGGGCACCTCCTTGCCCAGTATCTTGATTGTCCCGCTCTTCAGCTCGGCATAGCTGACCTCCCCGAGGACGTCGGGTTTTCTCTGCGGGTAGGCTTCGCTGTAGTCGACCACGGGGGCGATTATATCGGCGTCGGTCACCAGGGTGTAGCGGAGTATCTCTTCGGAAAGTATGGGTATGGGGACACCGATGCCCACGGTGATGGTACAACCGTAGCCCAGGAAGCTGGTGCCCACAAGCCACCTGGGACTCATCTGCTTCAAATCGCCGATGACCGAAAGCGTACCCGCCGGTCTCTTCGGCACCCCGTTTTCGCTTCGTGGCACGCTCGGGTTGTGCTGTGTGCCGTGCCAGGCGACGTACCCGATGCCCCCGCCGAGGAAGATACGCGTGCCGATGCCGATCGTTTTGTAAAATGGGTCGTTTAGCAGTGGTGAGAGCTGTCCTGAGGTGGAGTAATTGGCATTGCCCAGGTTCGGCTTGAGCACACCCATGTAGGTGTACAGGATGCGGTCGCCGAGGTTGACCGCTACATTGTAGTTCTGGTAGGCATTCCTGATATTGAACAGCACCGCCTCATTGATGTCTCTGATGTTTATCAGCGTCTCCAGCTTACGTCTTGGGTAGCAGTCGGTGCCGTAGGCGGTGGACGTCAGCCTGATGTCCTTTCCTGCAACCAATTCCTCGATGACGTGCCCCCCACCATATCTGAACTCACCGGGGTAGATGCGGTTTTTGGGGTCGTCCTCGGGAAGGGAGGTAGCGCCGAGAAAGATGTCCACCGCGGCCAGCCCGGTATAAGCGGGGACATCGTTAAGGTAGACCTTTCCCCCTCCCAGTTTGATCCTGGGCTTGGGGTGGCCGAGGTTGAGGAAGACGCCTGAAGAGCACATGGGACCGAAGGTGCCGGTGGTGATCACGTCCACCTCCCTAGCGGTCTGGCTGATGCCCTTTTCTTTGGCGATCTTGATAACCTCCTCAGCGGTGACCACCACCACCTGGCCCTTTTTAATCTTCTCGTTTATCTCAGCTATAGTCTTGGTCATTATTACCTCATTTCCCCAGCATTTTCAGGGCCAGCTCAGCGGCCTTTTTGCCCGAGAGGAGCATGCCACCGAAGATAGCCCCCATGCGTGGCGCGCCGTAAACGGCGTTGGCTGCCATGCCGGCGACGATGAGCCCGGGGCAGACCTCCCTGGTGTTTTCCACTATGGTCCTCTCGCCGACCTCGGCCCACATCGATTTCTCGCCCCTCACCTCCACGCCGCTGCTTGTCTTTCTGGCTACTATTCGGCAGACCTCGGCGTCGTGCCCAGTGGCATCGATGACCACCTTTGCCTGCATCCCCAGTGGGTCGACATGCAAGTTTGCCAGCGAGACCGCACTCCAGTTTAGCACCAGTCCCATTATCCTGTCATCCTCCCGGATTATCACATCTTCCACGCTGACCAGGTTGAATATTTTGACGCCGGCTTTTATCGCCCGTGAGCACATGGTCGTCACCGCTTCCACGGCGTCAGCCACGAAGTAGCCCGACTGGTACTCGGTGCTGGAGATGCCGAACTCGTCGAGTATCCCCTTAGCCTCGCTCTGGACGACGATGCGGTTGAACATCATGCCCCCGCCCCACATGCCACCGCCAACGCTCAGCCTCCTCTCGAAAATGACCACCTTGGCCCCTGCCTTTGCCAGGTAGTAGCCCGCGGTCATGCCTGAGGGGCCGGCACCGACTATGGCGACATCTGCCTCTGTGGCGGCTAGAAGCTCTTTAAAATAGCTTTCAACTATTGCTTTTGAAATGGCGACCTCGTCCATGGACTCCTCCTATCTACGCTCTACTCTACGCTCTACAGAGCGGCTTAAGGGTTAAGCTGATTTCTCCAACGCTGCTCTAAGTTCGGTAGCAGTCAGGCTTTGCTGCTCGCCGCTGAGCATATTGCGCAACGTCAGCCTGCCGCTTTTCATCTCCTCCTCGCCGATGATGATGGTGTATCTGCTGCCCAGACTATCTGCCTGCCGCAGCTGGGCTTTAAGGCTCCTGTTGCCGCTTGCCATTATCACTCCGATCCGCTGGGCGCGTAGGCTGGCGGCGAGCTTGACCGCTTCTGTTTTTGCTTCCTCGCCCAGGCAGGCGATGAACACCCCGGGTGAGGCAATAGGCGGCACAGGCAACTTGTATTTCTTCAAATTGAGCACCACCCTGTCGATGCCTATGGCGAAGCCCACCGCCGGCGCGGGGCTAGCCCCCAGCTGCTCGATAAGGTCATCATATCTGCCACCGCCGCCGAGTGCGCTCTGGGCGCCGCCAACGAGCGGCTGGATTTCGAACACGGTCCTGGTGTAGTAGTCCAGGCCCCGCACCAGCCTGTGGTTGAGGTTAAAGGGAAGACTCAGGCTCTTCAAGTACCTGGTCACCGCCTCAAAATGTTCCTGGCACCCCTGGCAGAGGTAATCGGTGGTCCTGGGTGCTTCGTCAGCTATGTGTTGGCATTCCTGCTGCTTGCAGTCCAGCAGGCGTAATGGGTTTTTCTCCAGCCTTATCTTACAGTCGGGGCAGATGTCTGTTAACCGTGGGGCGTAGTGGTGTTTAAGCGCCTTGATATAGTCGGGGCGGCACGCTTTACAGCCGATGCTATTTAGCTGTACAGTGACCTCACTCAGCCCCAGGGAGACGAGGAGCTGGTATGGCATCTGAATCACTTCGGCGTCCAGGGCAGGGTCGGCATCGCCGATGGCCTCGCAGCCGAACTGATAGTGCTGCCGGTAGCGCCCCGCCTGGGGTCGTTCATAGCGGAAGATGGCGGCGAGGTAATAGAGCTTCACCGGCTGGGGCAGGTTGGCCATGCCGTGCTCGATGTAAGCGCGGCAGACCGGTGCAGTCCCCTCCGGCCTTAAGGCAAGCGCCTTGCCGCTGCGGTCTTTAAGGATATACATCTCCTTGGTGACGATGTCGGTGCCTTCGCCGATGCTGCGGGTGAACAGCGCCGCCTCCTCGAAAACCGGCGTGTCCAGGCGCCGGTAGCCGTAAAGCTGACAGAGTTCTACAGCTTTAGCCTCGACATATCTCCAGTACGTCTGCTCTTCAGGGAGGATATCTGTTGTGCCTCGCGGCGCCCTGTACAAAACGCACCTCCAGTTGAAGTCACATTATATCAGACAGGACAAAGCGACGCACTGGTCGCTTAAATTCCCTGTTACCACAGACCGGGGATGAGCGCCTTTCGCTCTCTAGGGTATTCAGGGAACTGCTTCAGATACCACAGGTGGTGTGTCCGTGCCCTGGGTGCCAGGTTGGCAATTGTCCACACGGCGAATGCCAGACCGGGCAGCGACCAGGTGGTTATTGCCCAGCCCACCCAGGTGAGGATTTCGCCGAAATAGTTGGGGCAGGATACCCAGCGGTACATGCCGCCAAAGGGTATCTGGTATTCGGACTCATTGTGTTGACGGAGGTTGTGCAGCACCTGGTCGGCGCTGCGGTTGATGACGAAGCCGGCGATGAACAATATGACACCAAGAAAGAAACGGTAATCGCTGAGCCACTCATTACCATAGCTGGCGAAGGTAAACAGGTAGCGCCCGTTGAGATAGGTATTGCCCAAATTGAATACGAACCCAAAGAGGACGATGGTGAGCGGCATCTTTTTGTCGCGATTTTGCAGGCTGAAGGGGTAGATGAACGCCCGGTGTATGTAATGCGCCTCCCAGAGCAGAAGCAAGACCAGGGCAGTGAGATTACCCTTATCCTCTCCAAGGAAATAAAGGATGGCGAAAGCCAGCGGCGCCGGCGCTTCCATGAGTAGCCAGCCGGTGCGGTTGGTGAACGCTGGTCCCCAGCCACGGCGGGCGTGCCGACCGTATGGCGCGGGGACGAAGAATAAGACGACGAAAACAATCGCTGCCAGGGCGAACCACGTCATCAGCAAGTAATCGAAGATGGCGGCTTCGGTCATCGTCCCTCCTTTCGCCCGGCTGTGCTGCTGAGCATACCTGCCTGCTCAAACCAGCTGAGCGCGTCCTGCAATGTCTCTCTAAAGGGGCGTGGCTGGTAGCCGAGCTCGCGGCTGGCTTTCTCATGGCTGATATGGCGATGATACTGGAGCGACTTTATGGACATGGCGGTGTACAGGGGTTGTCTGCCGCGGATGCGGTCGAAGGCGCCAAGAAAGGGAGCGCCGCACAGAGCAAGCCACGGGGGGCAGACGAAGCCCGGTGCCGGCACGCCGGTGAGCTCAGATGTGATGGCGGCGATTTCTGGCACCGACACCCAGTGCCCGGAGAGCAGGTACTTGCTGCCCGAGGGCGCTTGGGCTTCCGCTGTTATTGCTCCTGCAACCACGTCCCTGGCGTCCACCCAGTTAAAACCGCCGGCGATCAAGGCGGGGAGTTTTCCCTGTGCCATATAGAGCAATGCCTGACCGAAGTGGGAGGGGCGGTAGTCATGGGGACCGATGACGCCGGTGGGGCTGATAGTGATCGCGTCCAGACCCCTGTCCAATCCTTTGAACACCTCGCGTTCTCCGGCGGCTTTGGAGCGGTCGTAAGCTGGGGCTTGAGGAGAGTCCACCAGGTCGCAAGTCTCATCGATAACCCTTTCTGGCGTGTCCTTTATGGCGTGAATGGAGCTGAAGTGGACGAGACGGCGCACTCCTGTGCGGAGACAGGCCTCGACCACATTTCTCACCCCCTGTATATTCACCGCCTCCATCACCGGCCGGTCGCTGGGCAGGAGGGAGATATAGCCGGCGAGGTGATAGATCACTTCGGCGCCATCGAACGCCCTGACCAGGGAATCGAGGTCGAGCACATCGCCGTGGACGGTCTCAACATCCAGCCCCTCGATACCCAGTCGGCTCCTGTGGAGCAGTACGCGTACCCTGCGGCCTTTAGCCAGCAGGGCACGTACCAAGTTACAGCCAATATGCCCGGTGGCACCGGTGACCAGGACGCTCATATGGCGAAGATTATACCACAGCCGCATGGAGCCTCAGCTTCGGGAAAATGAAGCCCCGCCTGATAACTGCCCCGTGCCAGATCTGGTAGAGGGGGAGTGGAGCCCGTCGCCCCACCTTCGAGAACCTGCGTGCACTGTCGAACCGAGAGATATCGGTGCTATAATGGGCCGTGAGATAAGGAGGTGACACAGATGAGCGCTGAGGAACACCCCTTTAAAGTCAGGTCAATCGACCACATCAGCTACGCGGTCAGGGACATCGATAGCACTGTTGAAGCCTGGTCGAGGTTATATGGCTTCGGACCATGGACATACGCCGAGAATGGTGGCGTCGATGTCAAAGGGAGGCCGTGGCGGGTGAGGATGGCGTTCACCTATGTGGGACCGGTGCAGGTCGAGCTTGTCCAGTGCACCGAGGGGCGGATATTCCAGTCGCGTTTCCTTGATACCTGGGGCGAAGGAATACACCACATCGGCTTCTATGTCGACGATGTGGATGCCGGGGTAAGAGACCTGGTCTCCCGAGGGGCCAAAGTGCTCATCCACGACCCGGGTAGGTTCGCCTATCTGGATGCCGGTGGCGTTGGTGGCGCCATATTTGAGCTGATGCGCAAGCCGGGTTAGCGTACTGTACCCAAAACAGGTAGCCCCCAACTATCTCCACTGTAATGGCAGGTTGAGGGCTACCCTGTCTATCGGTGCTGGCGTTGTGCCCTGGTTACCAGAGCTTCCCCTTGTTCTTGATCTGGTTCGCCCATACGTCCCAGTAAGGCACTTGCAAGTCCTCGGGCACATTGAAGATACCCAGTGGCTTACCTCTAGGCTTTTCCGGTGGCGGCCATTTCTCTATCTGCTGGGCAACCTTCTCCATCCAGTGGTCGGTGTCGCCGAGATAGAGTTGCCACACCTTACCTCTCTTGGTGTGGAGGGGCAGGACGCCGTCCTGAGTGGTAAAACCGATACCGGCGAGGACCTGGTGTGCCTGCCAGTGGGCATCGGTGCAGGCCTCGTTAGCTCGGGCTTTGGTCATGGCGACCTCCAGGTCGCAGGGGATGCCCTCGCTGAGCATCCAAGCGGCTTCGTATACCAGGTTCCTGGTGCCCTGGACATCGGCGAAGGCCATGATACAGTACTCCTGCACCCAGTTATGGATGCCGATGGGCATATCGAACTGGATCCTGGTCTTGGCGTGTTCCACAGCCATTTCCATAGCCTTTTCCGCGGAGCCCACCATCTGGGCACTGAGCAGCACGGCGCCGATGTTGATCACCCTTTCCAGCGTCGGCCAGCCGCCATGCAGTCTGCCCACGATGTTCTTGGCGGGTACTTTCACCCGGTCGAAGACCACCTCGCACTGTTTTCTGTCCCCGGCGGTGGTGCGGAGCACGGTGTAGCTTATCCCGGGGCTTTTGGCGTCGACAAGGAACATGGTGATACCGTCGGCAGCCCTGCGGTTCTTCCTAGTTCTTGCCGCCACCAGCAGGTAATCGGCGGCGACGGCATCGTGGACGAAGAGCTTAATGCCGTTGATGACGAAGTCGTTGCCTTCCGTAGTAGCCGGCACGGTTACCCCTTGAGGTAGCCAGCCCTTGCCGTCCCACGAGGCCTCGGGCTCGGTCAGCGCCAGGGCCATGACGAGGTCGCCCCTGGCTATACGGGGCAGCAAGCTGGCCTTCTGCTCATCGCTGCCTGCCTCGAGGATGGCGAGCCCGCAGAGGACCACTGTGGACAGGTGGGGGCTGGGGAACATTGCCCTGCCCATTTCCTCGTAGAGGATAGCCATGTCCAGTATATTCATCCCAATGCCGCCGTATTTCTCAGGGTATATCAGACCCAGCCAGCCCAGGTCGGCAGCCTTTTTCCACAGCTCCGGGAGATAGCCAAAATCGCTGTCCTCGGCTTTTCTCACCACGCTTTCGGGGCACTCGTTCTCGAGGAACTCGCGGGCGGCCTTTTTCAGCATCTTTTGTTCTTCGCTAAGTTCGAAGTTCATCTTTTTGCTCCTTTAACCCTTCATGACTTCAGGCCTGTTTTTCCTTTTCCTGCAGCGCCTGCATAATGGTGGTGTGCAGCTTGGCGGGTATCCTGGGCAAGCCGAGCACCCTGCCTGCCAGCACAATCTTAATGGCCTCCATGGTGCCGGCGTAGTGATAGCTCCGGGTCACCTGCCAGCCGCGCTCGATAGAGCCGTCCAGCATGGCGTATTTTGAACCCATGCGGAGCTGACCGTATGTGCCCAGGATGTCCATCTTCAAATCGGGATGGGAAAAAGCGTTCAGCCTGCTGAACAGTCCGGTGAGGTCGAAGTCCAGCGGCCCCAGCCGCTTGCGTTCGCCAAACCTCCAGGCAGTGCGCCATGCTGCCAGCCTCAACACCTCGATATCAATAGCCATTTTAGCCAGCGCCCGTCGCACCTTCGGATCTTTGATGAGCGGCTTTCCATTCCGCTTGGTCTCACGGCAGAAATGTATTAGTTCCTGCAATTCCCGCTTAGCCCTGACGGCGCCGGCGGTGTTCGACCTTTCGAACTCGAAAGTTTGCATAACATGGTAGAAGCCCTGGTTTATCTGGCCCACAATGGCGTCATCGCCTACTTCGACATTATCGAAGTAGAAGATGTTTGCTCGATAGCCGCCCATGCATGGCAGTGCGGTTACGGTTACCCCGGGGGTGTCCGCCTTAACGCAGAACAGAGTGAGCCCGCGGTGCTTGGGGATGGTATCTGCTGTCCTGGCTTCGACATAGAGCCAGTCCGGCTTGTAGCCGCCGGTGATAAATATTTTCTGACCGTTGATGACCCATTTGTCTCCCCGTTTTACGGCACGCGTCTGTTGGTTGGCTTCGTCCGTGCCTGCCTCCGGCTCGGTGAAGCACTCGTACCAGATCTTTTCACCGCTGGATATTTCGGGTAGAAACCTCTTCTTTTGCTCCTCGGTGCCAAATAGGTGTAGCCCGGGACCGACGATGTGCAGCCCGATGCCGTCGGGCCATGATATTCCCCAGTAGCCCTCTACCTCGTTGGCGATCCCGACCTCCATGTGTCCCAGTCCTAATCCGCCGGTCTCCTTGGGCCATCCCGGTGCCAGGTAGCCCTTTTTGCCGGCTTTTCTCTGCAGGTCCATCCAGAAGTCCTGTAGCTCTTTGCTCAGCGCTGGTACCCCGGCAATGTCCTTTGGTAGCTCGTTGGCGTAGAAATCGTGCAGTTCTTTCCTCAGTTTCTCCTGCTCTTCGGTAAAGCCGAACTCCATGATAAGAATTAAAACCTCCTTCTTGAGAATGCGATCTGACCGTTGCCCTGAAATTCGTCCAGAGTCCTTTTTCACCCCCTTCCTCGAGGCGCTACCATATGAGGGAGAAGTGGCTGCCCCGTAAAAATCCGGCTATCGAAGTTTCCGTCCTATTGTAGACGGCCCTTCGGGTGCTGTCAAAGACACGATGGGATGGGTGCACCGTCGTTGCTCCCCACCGGACAAAAGGCCGGCATGCTAAGCTCGGGCCACAACCTTGTAGCTCATATCCACAGGCGGCATCTTGGACTGGGCGATTTCTCTCAAGTCTACCAGCTTTGCCTGATTAGGATCTTTCTCCCACCCGGGTATGTTAGCCACCCTCATAGCGGCAGCTTTGTACATATTCCAGTCGGCGTTGGCATAGAACATCATCTTTTGCGCTGCCAGGGAGCCCTCGGCGTGTATCTGATGGGTGAGGTGCCTGCCGCCGGTGATATCGTGCACCAGCCTTATCGCCTTGAGCCTGTGCTCGGTAGGTATGCCGGCCTTACCTGCCAGGTATTTTTCGATGTACTTACGCTCCTCGGGATTTGCCCAATCGCGGTAAGCAATGGGGTCGGCGGCGATGCCGCCGCAGATATCCTGGGCGATCTTGCACATCTCATGGAAATTATCGGCGTACATAAACTTGGCGATATTGGTATAAAGCTGGTTAGGAATCACCAGGTCTGCATCGGGCTCCTTTTCCGGGAACATGCAGGCCGCCCAGCTCAGCACCTTGAAGGCCTCGGTTACCTGCACCATCCAGGACAGCTTATCGCGGATATGGGTGTACTTTTCCAGCCCGTTGTACTCGGCCATCAGCGCGGCAGCGCCTGTGAGCTGCTCCATCATCGGTACCATGCGGCAGCAGGCGAACAGCCTGTGGAAGGTGGCGAACAGGTAGGCGATGTCCCTGGAGAACTGCCACTCGCCGCAGAGGAACACCCTCTCCCAGGGGACAAAGATATCGTCGAAGACGATCATACATTCACCATCGCCGACGCCATGTCGGGAAGCCAGAGGTGCGTCCCAGAAGGTCTCCTCTGTGCTCGGCCCTCTTATCTCGGGGTCGGCGCAGATAAGGGTGATGCCCTTGGCGCTGAGCGGCGTGGCAAAGGCGACGGCGTAGTCCTTGTCCTCCTCACCGTGGGTACGGCAGGGGATGACGAAAGCCTCGTTGGCGGACGGGGTGGAACTGATGTGGTACTTACAGCCCCGCACGATGATGCCGTCCTTGTTCTTGTCCACCACCCTGACGTAGAAGTCCTTGTGCTGCACCTGTTTTGAAGGATGCAGCCCCCTATCGCCTTTGACATCGGTCTGGGCGGTGGTGAGACCGATATCGGTCTTCTGGATGTACTTACGGTAGGCTGCCACGCGCTCGGTGTAGTTGGTGCCCATTGCCTTGTCCACCCTTGCTGCCAGCACGCTCAAGGCTGCCAGACCGTCGACTCCCATGCAATGGAGGCTGACACCGCCGAAGCGGCTGGCCCAGATGTATATCTCCCGGCGCCTCAGCAGGTCCTCCTTGGTCCTGGGCGGGGTCCAGAGGAAATGGACGTCCTCGCCCTCCTCGTTTTTGGTGACGAACAGGGGGCGTGTCTCCGGGTGGTTGGTGACCACCCAGTCCATGGCGCCGCCCTGGACTATCCTGCGCAGCACCGGGTGGGTGGTGACGTCTTTGACCCTTTCCCCGAGGCAGTAGATCACCCTGCCGTCCCGCAGACTCTCCAGATATTGCTCTACCGTGCGTATCATGAAACACCTCCCTCTTGTGGTTATTCTGCTGTGACTGAAATTATAGCACGGCAGCCGCATGATGGTTCGCACCCACCGCCGATAAGATCCTAGCGGCAGCGACATTTGGTGACATTTTGTCCCCAAAAAGTACTAAATAGTGCCTCCTGAGGCTGGACACAGCCCGGAAGGACCGAGACTTTGGTCAATAAGAGCTGTCTGGGGTGATGGGGCCTGCGGTATAATGTCAGCGTAGGCTTGCTGGAGGGCAGGGGTGTCAGACGAGCCTTAGGGCAATTATCCAGGCGAGGCGGTGAATAGTGAAGTTGACTTTTTACGGTGGTGTAAACGAGATAGGGGGGAATAAGATATTGGTGGAGGATGGGGGGAGGAGGCTGCTGCTGGACTTCGGCTTTCCGTACAAGCGCTACAAGTGGTTCTATGAGGAGTACCTGAAGCCGCGCTCCGGCGCCGGGCTGCTGGACCTGCTGGTGCTGGGACTGCTGCCGCCGTTGGAAGGGCTGTACCGCGAGGACCTGGCGAAGCCGGTGGCATGGGAGAGCTTTCGCAATCGAGGTGGCTATAGAAGACTGGACGAAGTTCATGGTGTTCTTCTTTCGCACGCCCACCTCGACCATTCCGGACACATAGCGCTGCTACGGGGCGATATTCCGGTCTATGCCACGGCACTGACGGCTTTTATCAGCAAGGCGATGCAGGACGTGGGCAAGGCAGATTTCGACCAGCAGGTGTGCTATTTTACGCCGACGAAGCTGATGCGTCCTACCGATTGGAAGCAGGAGGCATGTGTTGTCGACGATAAGACGGAAAGGGTGCAGCGGCAGTTCTGCATCGGCGACATATCACCTGACTCCCTCAGCGACGAAGCCCGACGGTTCTGGTCCTGGGGGTTCTATGAGAAGACGCCCAGGCAGAGGGCGCTGTGCTCACAACCACTGGTGGACTGCAGCCGGAGCCAGTTCGATTTACGTTGCTTTCCTGTCGACCATTCCATCCTCGGTGCCTGCGCCTGGGCGGTGGAGACGAGCGCCGGCTGGATAGTTTATAGCGGCGACCTGCGCCTCCACGGTAAACGTGGTGGGCTGACCAGAAAATTTGTTGAGGAGGCAGCGGCACTTAAGCCCACCGTCCTGATAATCGAGGGCACCAATGTGGCTAGGGACGAGAATGTGCCCGAGAGCGATGTCTATGAGAACGCCTGCCGGGCGGCGAGGGATGCCAGCGGACTGGTGATCGCCGACTTTTCACCCCGCGATGTGGACAGGTTGCTTACTTTTCTGCAAATCGCCAGGGATATCGGACGGAAGCTGGTGATATTGCCCAGGGATGCCTACCTGCTGAAGACAACGCGCCTGCTTGAGCCGGAAATCCCGGATGTAGCCACGGACGGAAATATCGTTATCTATGAGGAGACCATCGCCACTAAGGCGCCATCACGGGTGTGGCTGAAGGAGATGAGCAAGGAGTACAGCCATAAGGTGGTGGTGGCTGAGGATGTAAGGAACAATCAGGGCGACTTCATCCTTTGCTTCAGTTTCCTGGACCTGAACGAGTTGCCCAGCCTGCAACCCTGGAAGGGCAGCCTCTATATCTATAGTTCCAGCGAGCCGCATGATGAGGAGCAGATGAGGGACTTCTGGAGATTGTGGCACTGGCTGGAATATTTCGGCATCAGGGGCTTCGGGCTGCCTGTAGAGCGGGAAGGGAGGTGGGAGATACCCGAGGAGGAAAGGGGACTGCACGCCTCAGGGCACGCCTGTGGTCCGGACCTGCTAGATGTGGTCGGGGGCATAAGCCCCAAGTACCTCATCCCTGTCCACAGCGAGCAGCCTGGCTACTACAGCGGTTATTTTAAGAATAGTCAGATCAAGGTCAGGCTGCCCCAGGAAAGTGGCACCATTGAACTTTGAGCTTGTGCCCTATGCCAATTTTATGTCCGGGGAGCCAGCCGTCTCTTTCATAAACTGGAGCAGTATCTGACTGCGGAGCTCATTGCGTCCTTTCAGCGGGGTGACGAATTTGCCTTTGATCCAGACCTGCTTTGGCTCCACAAAGATCAGGACTCGGGGGCCGTTGAGCGCTTCGTCGAGAAACCTGGGATAGTCGTTGCTAAACATTTTGCCGGCTTCGGCAATGTAGGCTTCGTCCTGCCTCTTCAGGATGTCCTCAAGGATTTTGCAGGCCTTCTCCACATTGCTGTCCGTGGTCAGGGGGATGCGGACCTCGTCGAACATGTAATCTGAGGCAATGGTGGTGTACTGCACCGAATAGTCTTTGGAGTAGTTGAGCACCGGCTGGTCGAGGATTATCAAGTTGGGGACATAGAGCAGACGACCGGTGAGCTCGCCGCCAAGCTTCTCATCTTCCCCTACCTCTTCGAGCACGGTGTGTAACAGCCCTATTTGTCGCACATCGCCCTTGATGTTGCCGATGCGGATCCTGTCGCCGATGTCATAGATGCCAGCGAAGGTGATGACGAAGAAGGCGAAGAAGCTGGCGGTATATTTTTGCAGTGCCAGTGCCAGGGCTATGGCGATGATGGGCACATAGATGGCAATCTGGGGCACGTGTATGGCGGCAAGTACGGTGATGGCTATCAATAGCGCGGTGAGCAGGATGGTGAGCACGAGCATCACCAGCCTGGTGCGGCGCATTTTTTCCATGACCTTGACCGCCGCGGGTATCAACGGCAGGTGTTTGTTCAGCGTCCGATCCAGTCGCATGTTGAAAGTGCCATCATTCCAGTGACAAGGCGAGGTGAAGGTAGAGCCTGGCTGCCTGTACCACCTGTTCAAATGGCACCGATTCCTCAGGGGTGTGCGCTTGCTCCAGTTTGCCGGGACCAAGTATGATGGGGTCAACGCCGGCTGCCCAGAGCAGATTGCCATCGGAATGGCTCCTAAAGTCCTGCGGTCTCCAGGGCAGTGATAGTTCCTCAAATACCTTCTTCAGCTTGCCTATCAACGGTCTCTCCGGCGATATCTGGTAGCCGGGGTGGGTGCTCTCAAATTTCAACCGCACATTGAGGTTCGGTATACTGCCGACGGCATTTTTGACCAGTTGCTCCAGCTCTGTCCTGAGCAGGTCGACCTTCGAGTTAGGCGGCAGGTGGAGGTCAAGCCAGGCCTCGCAGGTGTCCGGGACGACGAATCCGCCGGGGAAGGCGGAAAGTTCCCTGATGTTGTACACCAGCCCGTAGGGTGCCGAAGAGGCATAGTCGGTAATGTGGAGGAGGAGCTTGAGCATGGACTCGATGGCGTTGAGTCCGAGCTCGGGCATTGAGGAGTGCACTCTCTTGCCCTCGGTGTGCAGTAGCACCTCCATATAGCCATAATGACCGAGACACGGTGCCAGATCAGTGGGCTCGCCGATGATCGCCCAGGGGAAACTATACTCACGGACGAGCTCCTTAACGCCGCTGTTGTCCTCTTCCTCTCCCACCACCAGCGCCAGTGCTACAGATGGTAACCTCCTGCCGGTGGCGAGGACAGTGAAGGCTTCGAGCATGGCGGCGCAGCCGGCTTTCATATCGGTGCTGCCCAGTCCGAAGATGGTACCATCTTCCTCGGAGGAGCCGAAGTCCTCAAGGTCATGGGCGGTGACGGTGTCCAGGTGACCGATGAAGCAGATCTCTGCCTCATCCTCGCCCTCGGGGAAGACGACCAGATTATGGCGGGAGTCATCCACCGGCTGCTTCTTGACCGGCAGCCCGTAGCCTTTCAAATACCGCTCCACATAGTCCGAGATTTCCTGCTCCTTCCCCGAAGGGCTGTATATGTCTATCAGAGAGCAGAGGAGGCGCTTTAACCTCTGGGTACTTATTTCCGGTCTATTTTTCGTCATCAGTCCGATTCTTGTCTTTGTTCTGCCGTTTGCCCCGGCTACGGCGCAGCGTCTTTGCCAGCCAGGTATGCTGGCTGCTTACCGAAAAGCCAATTGACTTAAAGAAGGCGATGGCCACTTCGTTATCGGCATCGGTGTCGGCGATTATCATCCTCACGCCGTTCTTGCGTAGCTTCTCCTCCAGTCGCCGGTACAGGCGGTAGCCCAAGTTGGTGCGGCGATAGTCCTCGTCCACGCCTATCCAGCTGACGTAGCCGTACTTCTTCCATGCCGTACCCTCTTTCTCGATGGTGGTGGCAAGGATGAAGCCGACTATCTTCTTGTCATCCTCGGTCTCGGCGACCAGACAATATTCCGGGTCGGAGGTGAAATGGTCGGTGACCTCAAACGCATCCCAGGTCCGGTAGAGGATGGGAAACTCGTCGCTGGTGAAAAGCTTTTCCCCAAGGTGATAGACGGTGCTGACGTCGTCTATCTCCATCTGCCGGATTTCAGCCTCGACCTTCCTTTTATTGTTTTCTGCATCCTCGGCATTCATGACTACCTCCGTGGTCAATGCTGAAGATAATTTTTTCATGTTTCATCAATTATATTGCACGGGGGTGGGTAAGTCTAATTTATCCATACCGAGGCGGTGGCTATCGAGTGGGGTTCAGTCTACCGCAATGGGGGCATCGTACCTGCGGGGCGCTGAACGAAGGCGGTAGCTTAAGTTTGGTGCCGCAGGTGCAGGTGATCGTAGCGTAGTTGTTAAGTCGCCACAGCGCATCTGAAGTCTCTCTAGCCTGCTGGACTTCGTCAAGGGGCTCAGGGTTGGGGTCGCGGATGGGCACCAGACCGGCGGCAGTGCTGCGGATGACGCCTCTGGCGTCCTGTTTCACCTCTCTGTAGGCGCGGTCGTAATCGGCAAACGAGGCCCCAGCCATGGAACGCAGGATGCGGACCCTCTCCGCTATCGGTGGATGGGTGCTGGTGAGCTCGGTCATCTTCTTGTGGAAGGGGTTGACGATGAACATGGGGGCGGTTGCTTGATTGGCAGTCCTTAACTGGTGTGGTGAGGCGGCTATCTTCTCCAACGCCGATGCCAGCCCCAGCGGGTACCTAGTGTACAGGGCGGAGGAGGCATCCGCCAGATATTCGCGGCGGCGGGAGATGGCGAAGTAGATGGACTGGGCAGCGATCGGTGCCAGTATCATCAGCACCACGGCTACGAGAATGATTATTAACTGTGCACCGCCGCCACCGCGTCCTGAAGACATCGTCCGCCTTGTCCTTCCTATGCCGCCGTAAAAGAGGAAGCGGGAGCCGTACCAGGCGAGGATGACGATGGTGCCCAGGAGCACGCTGCACATTGCCATCAGCAACACATCGCGGTTCTTGATATGTGCTATCTCATGCCCCACCACTCCTTGAAGCTCATCGCGGTTGAGACTCTGCAGGAGCCCTGAAGTAACAGCTATGGCGGCTTTGTTCGGGTCTCGCCCCGTGGCGAAGGCGTTCATCGCCGGGTCATCGATGATGTAGATATCGGGCATCTTCTCCAGACCGGAAGCGATCTTCATCTCTTCCACCACATTGTAGAGGCGCTTATGGTCATCGGGGCCGATCTTTCTGGCGCCGGAGATGGCGAGCAGAATGTTATCCCCCTGAAAGTAGGCGACGAGGTTCATCACCGCCCATACAACGATGGCGATGATGACCCCCAAGGTGCCGCTGTCGAAGAAAAAGATGCCCAGGAAGTAGCCGAGCAGGAGGAAGACCATCCCCAAGCTGACTACCAGCACTATAGTCCTGGTCTGGTTAGACCTGATCTGCTCCCACATAGGCTATGGTAGGTCTAGGTAAAGCTGACTTTAGGCGCTTCCCTCTCCTCAGCCACGGTGACCTCGAAGAACTCACCCGGCTTAAAGCCGGTCATGGCGGCTACGATGTTGGAGGGGAACATCTGTGTCTGGTTGTTGTACTTCATTACCGAATCGTTATAAAACTGGCGGGCGAAGCTGATTTTATTTTCGGTTGAGGTCAGCTCCTCCTGGAGGGCAAGGAAGTTCTGGTTTGCTTTAAGGTCGGGGTACCTTTCCACCACGGCGAACAGTCTGGCAAGCGCTGTGCTCAGTTCGCCTTCGGCTTTGGCGCGTTCGCTGGCGCCGGCTGAGGCGGGAAGCTGTTGCGCCAGGTTGCGGGCCCTGGTGACCGCTTCCAGCGTCTCCCTTTCAAATTTCATGTATCCCTTGACAGTCTCCACAAGATTGGGTATGAGGTCGTGCCGCCGTTTCAACTGCACGTCTATCTGTGCCCAGGCATTTTTCACCTGGTTGCGCAGGCGGACGAGGCCGTTGTAGACGGAGATGAAGACGATGGCAAGGATGGCGATGATACCGAGGGCTATGTATAAAGCGATCATTCTGTTAACCTCCGTAAAGTAGTTATCTTTGCGGTGCCGCCTCCGTGTCCTGAAAGACCTCACGCAAAAAGCTGGTCACCTGTTGTTGGGGTTTGCTCTCGGCTTGTGGCTCCGGGGCCAGCTGGTTCAGCAGTCCAGCCAGCTCGCCGCCGTCGAACCACAGCCCGTCGCCCCGGTGGCAGGCGTCAACAATTATTGCGGGTTGCTCGCCTAATGTTACCTTTCGCATCTTACGCTGGCAGATAGGGCATTTGTGGCTTTTCTCCCCGTGACCGGGTCCTGTCCGGTCCATAAAGCTGAACAGGGGTCTTTCTGACTCCAGCCCCAGCGACTTCAATAACAGCCCCAGTTCGCCGGAATCGAACCAGACACCGTGGCAATCGGTACAATAGTCAAGCTCTATGCCTTTATATTCGACCACTATCATGTCTTTGTGGCAGATAGGGCATATCATAAGACATCGCCCCGATGGCAGCTGGCGACCACTATAACCTCACAGTTCCCAGAAGCTGATTAGCTGGTGGAAGTCCATCATGCCGCTTTCGGCAACATTTTCCACCTCAATGCCTGCTTCTACCGCTGCTGCCACTGGATTAAGTCCGCCCAGCAGCACTAAGCCGACCCGGTTCATCCCCACAGGGATCTGGCATATCGGCTCGCTTGTATTTCCCAGGGCTAGCACGCCATCGACCCCGGCGGCTTTGAGCTCGGCGGCAACCTCCTCAACCAGTGATTTCGCCAGTGCTGGTATCTCCCTGAAATTGGCCAGTATCTTACCGTTACCAGTCTTGGCAGCATCGGTGACGCTGGTCATCTTAGCGCGGATGTATTGCTCAGAGGGGTCGAGGGAGGTACCGCTATAATTGATAATGGCGGTGAAGCGGTATGGAATGCGCTGCCTGATTTCGAGGACGCCACCAAACTTGGACTCTATAGGGACGCCGTGTTTCAGCAGGACACCGTTTACCACTATGCTGCAGACTGTGGCAAAGCCTATTTTGCCGGGGGGAACGAGCACATCTCCAAGCTTCTGCCCTCCAGATGCCACAGCGACAAATTCACTGACGCACAGCCCGGCTTTAAATGCACTCTTCATGGCATCGACAGCACGCGGAAAGTCATTTTTATCGAAGATAGAAGTGTTTACCGGGACCTGTCCGGTTCGAGTTGCGGGATTAAAGGTGGTGCGAAAGGCTAGCAATTCAAGCTTCTCTAGGATGAAGCCGACACGCTCTGGAGCTAAGGCCAGACGCAATTCCTCTAGCCCCCGTGAAGTGATCATTCTGCCATCTATGCCCTTAGGCTGGGTGAGCCCCCTCTCGTCCATTATCTTGAGGTGGTATCTGACCGCCCTTTCGCTTAGGAAAACACCGTGTTTTTCCAGTTCCCGAGCAATGGTGACAGAGCCCAGCGGCTCAGAGGACTCGCTGAGCACTTTCAGAATAGCTATTATTTTTCTTTCGGTATCGGCGCCAGTACTAGATATCACGTTCTTAAATGCAGCTATGCAGTATTATACTATCCGATTTGTCGGACGGGAAGCCTGTTTATAGGGGACTAATACCCGGTGAACCGGTTTGTGATCGGAAGCCTACGGTCCCTGCCGAAAGCGCGGGGCGTGATCTTAATGCCCGGCGGCGCCTGCCGCCTTTTGTATTCGCTGCTATCGACCAAGCGGGCTGCCCTTTTTACCATCGCCTCATCGAAGCCAGCACCGATGATCTGTTCCACGCTTTTATCTTCTTCTACATAGGCTTTCAGTATGGGGTCAAGGAGGTCATAGGGTGGCAAGGTGTCGGTGTCCTTCTGTCCCGGTCTTAATTCGGCTGAGGGTGCTTTATTGATGATGTTCGATGGTATTAAATCGTAGCCAGCTATAGAGTTGCGGTAGTGGGCAAGCTGGTAGACCAGGGTCTTGGGCACATCTTTTATCACTGCGAAGCCGCCAGCCATGTCCCCGTACAGGGTGGTGTAGCCGGTGGCTATCTCGCTTTTATTGCCGGTGGTGAGCACCAGCCAGCCGAATTTGTTTGACAGCGCCATCAAAATGTTGCCCCTTATGCGAGCCTGTATATTCTCCTCGGTGACATCGGGTCTGGTGTCTTTGAACTGCTCTGCGAGTGTATCGAGATAAGCCTGAAAAATCTTCTCGATGGGGATATTTAAGTATTTTATGCCTAATTGGCGGGCAAGGAGTTCGGCATCTGAAATGCTTTCAGGCGAAGAGTAGCGCGATGGCATGGATACACCTATCACATTGGCTGCTCCGAGGGCGTCAGCCGCTATTGTAGCTACCAGGCTGGAATCTATGCCACCGGAAAGTCCGATGACCACTTGCTGAAAGCCGTTCTTTCTCACATAATCTCTCAACCCCAGAACCAGGGCGTCGTAGACTTCTGCAGAGGGATTGCGCACACTGGAGCACCTCGAGGGCAGCGGTGGCTTGGGAGTCACGAGTGGCGAGTCTGATATCATTATCCTGGGTGCTTGCCACAGTTGCCCGTGGGCCGCTATGCTAGTTTTTCTCCATCTTGGGTCGTGGAGGCGGGTGCGGAATACTGCCTCTACATCCAGGTCCACCACAATCAGGTCTTCCTCAAACTGTTTACCTCTAGCGAGCACTTCACCCTTTTCATCTATCACCATGCTGTTGCCATCGAACACCAGCTCGTCCTGACCTCCGACGAGGTTGGTATAAACAACGATGGTGACATTGTCTGAGGCGCGAGTAGCCAGCATCCTCTCGCGGAAGTTGCCCTTGCCAGCATAATAGGGCGAAGCGCTGATGTTGATTATCACCTCGGCGCCGGCGTACGCTTGCACGGTGGCGGGACCGGCTTCATACCAAATGTCCTCACATATGTTAACGCCCACGCCGATGCCACAAATAGTGTATACCGGGCATTCGCTTCCAGCCCGGAAGTAGCGGTTTTCATCGAAAACGCCGTAGTTGGGGAGGAAAATTTTATGGTAGATAGCGTAGAGTTTCCCGTTGAAAGCAATAGCTGCCGCATTATAGATGTCTTCCCGTGCGTCCACGAAGCCAACTATTGCGGTGATACCCTTGGTGGCTTCTACTATTTTGTCCAGGCACGTCAAATTCGCGGCGATGAACTGCGGTTTGAACAGCAGGTCTTCTGGTGGATAGCCGCAGATAGCAAGCTCGGGGAAAGTAACGATGTCTGCCCCCAGCGCTCTGGCTTCAGCAATGGCTGTCAAAATTCTCTCTACATTACCAGAAAAATCACCTACCGTGGTGTTTATCTGCGCTAAAGCAATCCTTAGCCGTCGTGTCTTTCCCTCGAGACCGGTGGTCTGCCACTTAGATACACTTGGCGTTGTTACAAATTCGCCTATGTTTACTGCCTGTCCTTTATGGATTATGGATATCTACCTCCACTACATTTTGCCGGGCAATGGCGATCTCAGCGCCGTTCTTCTTGATGAATATGTGCATTAGCCCCATAACTTCATATTGCCCGTTCTCGAGGACAGTTGTGTCCCATTTCACCGGGAAGTTTTCATGCTCCTCCGCTGACTCCCCGATCCTTACCCAGGTGCCTGACCCCTTCTTACGATAGTACCATGGGTTAGTGATTTTCACAATGGGACCGTCCACGCCCAGCTCTTGTGCTTCTCTATGTAGTAGTTCCCGGTCGAAATTTTCCCGCAGCACCACTACCCCAGAATAGCTTTTCAGTACATTGGTCGGAACGATATAATGTGGGCCCCAATCGTACGGCATACTCCACCTCCTTCTTAGTTTTATTTTGTCTTACCTGCTATAGCGATTTATCATGGTCTCATAGTTTCTCCTCCCGGCGTTTCTTAGCGAATCGCAGCTACGCCTCGGGTTACAGGACAGGCAAGTATCTTTGCAGTTCATATTCGGTCACATGGATCCGATAATGGTCCCATTCCATCTTCTTGTTCTTTATGAGCGTATAAAAGACGTGCTCTCCCAAGGCTTTTCGCACTAGCTGGCTTTTCTCACAAAGCTGGATCGCTTCGTACAGGCTGGCTGGCAATGTGCCGATGCCCCTCTTCTTCCTTTCCTCTTCGGTCATTTCATATACATTCTCCTCGACTGGTTCTGGCGGCTCATAGCCTTTCTCAATGCCTTCTAAGCCGGCAGCTAACATGACGCTGAAGGCAAGGTAGGGGTTGCAGGCGGGGTCGGGCGAGCGGAACTCAATCCTGGTCGCCTGTTCCTTGCCGGGTTTATATTCCGGCACCCTTATTAAGTCAGCCCGATTGCGCCTTGCCCACGATATATAGACAGGTGCTTCATATCCGGGGACCAATCTCTTATAGGAGTTGACCCACTGGTTGCATATCAGTGTGATCTCTGGGGCATGTTTCAGGAGCCCCGCTATGAACCCCTTCGCCACTTTTGACAGGTGGTATTTGTCATTTGGGTCATAGAAGGCATTTTTGCCGTCTTTGAACAGGGATTGGTGTACGTGCATTCCGCTGCCGTTGATGCCGAATACCGGCTTGGGCATGAATGTGGCGTAGACACCGTTTTGCAAGGCTACCTGCTTTACCACCAGACGGTATGTCATCACGTTGTCTGCCATGGTGAGGGCGTCGGTATAGCACATGTCTATCTCGTGCTGGCTGGGGGCGACTTCGTGATGCGAGTATTCGACGCCGATGCCCATTTCCTCGAGGATGAGCACCGCCTGTCTCCTGAAGTCTGAAGCGGCATCGAGGGGTATCATATCGAAATAGCCGCCTTGATCCAGTGGCTCCGTACCCTTCGAGTCCTTGAAGTAGAAGTATTCCAGCTCGGGTCCCACGTAGTAGGTATAGCCCATCTCGGCAGCGCGTTGCAGGTTGCACTTCAGTACGTACCTGGGGTCGCCCTCGAAGGGTTCGCCGCCGGGCCTGAGGATATCGCAGAACATTCTGGCCACCGCGTGATGCTCCCGCGGGCGCCAGGGCAACAATTGGAAAGTGTCGGGGTCCGGCATGGCTACCATATCGCTTTCGTCAATGCGGACGAACCCTTGGATGGAAGAGCCGTCGAAGCCCATGCCTTCATCAAGGGCCTGCTCCAGCTCCTCACGGGTGATGGCGAAGCTTTTGAGAAAACCCAGGATATCGGTGAACCAGAGCCTGATGAACTTCACATCGTGCTTTTCCACCATCTTTAGTACGTATGCCTTACTCTCGTCTTTGCTTTTGTTGGTCATTATCTCACCTCCAAATTTATTTTTACTGTTTGCTATATTGCGTTTTCATCAGTTTCGCCGGTCCTGACGCGGACTGCGCCTTCAATAGGAATGATGAATATTTTGCCGTCCCCTTTCTCCTCTCCTGTGCGGGCGCTGGAGACTATGGCATTGACCACCTTGGGGACATCTTCATCGAGGACGACGACCTCGATTTTGATTTTGGGCAAAAATTCTACCCGATATTCCCCCGCCCGCCACTGCAGTATCAGCCCTTTTTGCCGTCCTCTCCCGCACACCTCGCTGATCGTCATGCCGAAATAACTCAGTCTTTCCAGCGAGGTTTTGACCGCGTCCAGCTTCTCCTGTCTGATGATAGCTTCTATTTTTTTCATCTCAGCAATCCTCCGTATGCCCTTTCACCATGTTGTGAAATATCCAGACCGACGCTCTCCTCGTCCGGGGTAACCCGCAGACCAACGGTGACGTCAACCAGTTTTGCTAGCAGCCAGGTCATGACGAAGGCAAAGGCTGCCGTGACGATGATAGCAAGTACCTGAATCGGTACCTGGATTAGGTTTCCATCAATAAGGCCTGCCCCGGCTGAGTTCACGGCGGTGGTGGCAAAGATGCCCGTAGCCAGAGCACCCCATATGCCACCGACGCCATGGCAGGCGAAGACATCCAGAGAATCATCCACCCTTCGGGACTTCATGCGCCAGAGCATGGTGTAGTATGAAAGGATCGAGGCTATCGCTCCTATGGGTATGCCTGCCCAGGGCTGGACGAAGCCAGCGGCCGGTGTGATGGCCACCAGACCGACCACAGCCCCGGTGGCAGCGCCGAGCACGGATGGCCTGCGGTCAGCCCAGCTGAGAAACATCCAGGCAAGGGTGGCCGAGGCGGCGGAGACGTTTGTGGTCACGAATGCGTTTGCCGCCAGACCGCCCGCGGAGAGTGCGCTGCCGGCGTTAAATCCGAACCAGCCGAACCAGAGCAGGGCTGCCCCGGTGACAACCATGGGTATGTTGTTTGGCTCCATAGTCTCCTGCTCTTTAAACCCGCGTCTTGGGCCGAGTAATAGAGCTAAAGCCAGGGCCGAGATACCAGCATTCACATGGACCACGGTGCCGCCGGCAAAATCTAGCGCCCCAAGCCGGGCGAGCCAGCCGCCGGAACCCCAGACCCAATGGGCAACGGGGCAATATACCAGCGTCATCCACAGTGTTGCCAGAAGGAGCAGAGCACCGAACTTGATGCGTTCCACAACCGTCCCGGTGATAAGCGCGACCGTGATGATGGCGAACGTAGCCTGGAAAGTGGCAAAGGCCAGATGGGGCACCGTTGTGGCGTATGTGGACGAGGGTGCTTGTCCCACCTCTCTGAGGCCCAGCCACTGGAGTCCGCCGATCAGGCCATTGATATCCGGACCGAAGCTCAAACTATAGCCAAAAAGCACCCAGAGCACGGACACCAGTGCCAGCACGGCGAAGCTCATCATAATGGTGGAGAGGACGTTCTTCCTTCTCACCATACCGCCGTAGAAGAGGCCAAGTGCCGGGGTCATCAGCAGGACCAGAGCTGCTGATATTAGCAGCCAAGCGGTATCGCCGGTGTTAATGCTCATCTTTACGCCTCCTTCTGGGTACCAGTTTACCGCCCAATTGTTACCAACAGATTACAGAGATGTTAAATTTATCTTACGAAACACAGGTTATAGACATGGCGCGGCATCTGATTTCTCGGCGCCGATTTTGTCGTTGAACCGGTAGCCGATGTTTCTCACAGTCTGGATGTATTTCTTGGAATAGTCATCGAGCTTGCTCCGCAGCCGCCTGATATGTACATCGACTGTCCTTTCACCACCGTAAAAGTCGTAGCCCCACACGTTATTGAGCAGGGCTTCTCTGGTAAAAACTCTGCCTTTATTCATGGCGAGGAATTTTAATAGCTCGTATTCCCTGAAAGTCAGGTCAAGCACCACACCATCGAGAGAGACCTCGCATCTGGCAGTGTCTATTACCAGCCCTCCGTGCTTTAACACCTCTTTTTGCGACCCGTTCGACCGGGTGACTGCCCGTTTTACTCTGAATGTTAATTCAGCCCTTTTCCATGGCTTGAGGATAAAGTCGTCTATCGCCGGCTCCGAATCGATATACTGTAGCTCTTTTTCAGAGGCGACGGCGATGATGGGCAGGTTTAGGGTCACTTTAACTTGGTGCAATTGCCTGAATACCGACTCGACATGAGTAGTGGGAGATAGCGGACTATCGATGTTGACTACGAGGACGTTTACCGGCTCGCTCGTAAGCCGTCCAAGGAGATCGGTGGCCTCACTGGCAAGGGTGCAAACAATCCCCATCCCGGTAAGCTCTGAGCGGAGCTCATCGGTCTCAACCGTCTTTTGGGCTACTATCAGTGCACGGTACAACATTGGTCTCGCAAGCAAAAGATCAAATGAAAGGGACCTCTGGCAACAGGTTCCAAAAATCAGTCAGCTTCTCGAAAGATATGACGCCACTGGTGGCTTTTGTTATCACGGAGATGTTGTGTTCGGCGACGGCTGCTGCGGCATTCAATCCGCTAGGGACTACCAGCCCCACTTTGTTGGGTCTCACCGGTATTTCATACAGGGGCTCGTTTGCCTTTCCCAGGAAGGCTGAGCTACAAAGTCCTGACGCTCTTAAGCTTTCTATAACCCTCTCCGCCGCCGGTCTTGATGGCAAGGGCAGTTCCTGAAAGCTGGCGAGCATGTTGCCGTTGCCGTCTTGGGCGATGTGGCACACAGAGGTCATCTTGGCGGCAACAAACATTTCGAAAGGGTCGACGGTGGAACTGTGGTACTCTATGAGGTCGATAAACCGTGTTGGTCTGCGGTCGCGAAATTGCAGGATGCCCCCAAACCTGAAGTCTATGGGGATGCCAGCCTTGAGCATAACACCGCAGACCGCAGCGCTGGACACGGTAGCGAAGCCTACCTTTTCCTCTGGTATGATCGTTTCCCCCAGCCTTTCGCCTTCGCCAGCGATGGACACCAGACGGCTGGGACAGAGCCCAGTTCGAAAAATGTCTGCCATAATCTTTAAGGCTAGGGGGAAATCTTTTTTGGAGAATAGAGATACGTTTATGGGCACAAATCCGGACCTTTCTGCAGGGTGGAAGCTGGTTAAATAGGCGAGGAGTTCAAGTTTGTCGGTGGTGAAGCCTACCTTATCGCAGACCAGCGCGCTTCTCAGTTCCTCCAGCCCTGACTGTGTGATCCTTCTTCCGCTGTGGCTGCCCATCTGCTCGGTGAGACCTTTCTCATCCATTATCTTGAGGTGGTATCTCACTGCCCTTTCGCCAAGGTCTATACCAAGTTCCTTAAGTCGCTGGGCTATAGCCCTGCCTCCCAGAGGCGTTGCCGAATCATGAAGTATCTTTAGAATGGCTGTCACTTTTCTTTCTATCTGATGTGTCCCTTGTTCGATCATTATTCCCTCCTGCTCTAATAGGCATATAGTCTTCCGTAGGGTCGTAGATGAAGAGGGAAAAGTTTGATAAATCTTTGTTGCAGTATCTTTTGTGCATCGTAGCCAAAGTGAGCGGCGAACTCAGTGACATATTTTTGCAGCTGGAGGTAGTCGTCTTCGTTGGGCTCAGCCACTCCTACCTCTTTCCCTAGCTGATGGGGCGCCACTTTCCCCCTGAGATAGATGACCCCGCCGTGCATACCTGTCCCTATAAACCGGGTTTGATGGGTATCATCTTTTCCCAGATTTAAGCCGAGGACTATCAAAATTCCACCGGCCATGTATTCGCCGAGAAAGTCCTGGGCGCTGCCACCGACGACCAACACCGGTTTTTTCTCCTGGTACTCCTTCATATGTATGCCTGCCCGATAGCCCACACTATCGCGGACAAAAATTTTGCCGCCTCTGGCTGACAGAGCGGTGACATCGCCGGCGTGACCGTGCACGATGATCTCTCCTTCGTTCATGGTGTTGCCGCAGCCGTCTTGTGCGTTGCCGTGGACGATAATCCTGGGGCCGTCCATGAATACCCCTAAGTCGTTTCCAGGGGTGCCAAATATTTCAATTTCAACGGGCTTACCTATATCAGTGCCAATGTAACGTTGTCCATATACGTTCAACAGTTCGATCTTTTTGGTGCCATTGGCCACGGCCTCCCTCAGTCGTATATTAAGCTCCTTAGTCAGTAGCCCCCTGGCGTCGATTTTGACTATCGTTCCCTGTTTTTTTCCTGCTGCACTTGCCATTTTTAGCCTCCAGCCATCTTTACACCTAATATTTCCAGCTCGGTATCAGTGAGCCCGACGCCTCTCAATGCCAGTCTATTGCCTCTGAGGCTTTCGATGGCGTTTATGCCCATGCCACCCAGTATTTCCTTCAGTTCGTTGCCCCAAGCCCGGAGGAGATTGGTCAACCGCCTCGCCCCGATGTCAGGATTTATCCTCTTGGTCAGGACCGGGTCGCTGGTGCAGATACCCCAGGCGCACTTGCCGGTGTGGCATTGCTGGCAGCAGGTGCACCCCAGAGCTATCAAGGCTGCGGTGCCGATGTAGACGGCATCAGCACCGAGGGCAATAGCCTTGGCTACGTCGCCGCTATTCCTGATCCCGCCGGCGATCACCAGCGACGCTTGATTTCTAATGCCCTCCTGCCTGAGACGCGTGTCCACCGCGGCTAATGCCAGCTCTATAGGGATTCCCACATTATCGCGGATGATTTTGGGCGCTGCGCCTGTGGAACCGCGCAGCCCATCGAGGACTATCATGTCTGCCCCCGCTCTGACCATACCACTGGCAATTGCTGCTGAATTGTGGACGGCAGCAATTTTCACCGATATCGGCTTGGTATAGTTGGTCGCCTCCTTCAAGGCGTACACCAATTGAGCCAGGTCTTCGATGGAGTAGATGTCGTGTTGGGGCGCTGGAGAAAGGGCATCGGTGCCCCTGGGTATCATCCGGGTCATGGCTACATCTGCGCTCACCTTTTCTCCGGGGAGGTGTCCGCCGATGCCCGGCTTGGCACCCTGACCAATTTTGATTTCGATAATCGCTGCTGCATCCAGGTATTCGGGGTGTACACCGAACCTGCCTGAGGCTACCTGGACTATGGTGTTCTTGCCATACTTGTACAGCGTCCGGTGGAGTCCGCCTTCGCCGGTGTTCCATAGGGTGCCAGCTTCGGTAGCTGCTCGGGCGAGGGACTCCTGAACGTGCAGACTTACCGCCCCGTAGGACATGGCGGAGAACATGACTGGGATCTCTAACCTTACCTGCGGCGCCACTCTCGTTTTTAGCTTAAGGGTACCCTCATCTATCTCCAGCTTGTCCGGTTTGCGTCCGATGAAGGTGGTGAGCTCCATTGGCTCACGCAGGGGGTCGATGGAGGGGTTTGTCACCTGACTGGCGTTCAGTACTAAATGGTCCCAGTATATGCGGTAGCCTTTATCATTGCCCATGCCGGTAAGGATGACACCACCGGTCTCAGCCTGTTTGATTACGTCTTCGATTGCCTCAGGGCGCCAGTTATAGTTTTCCCTGTAGTCCAAAGGGTTTTTTCTGATGTTTACAGCATTGGTAGGGCAGAAGACTACACACCGGTGACAGCCAACACAATTCTCCTCGCGGCTTCTCACCTCGTCATCGTCCGGGTCGTAGTAATGGACGTTAAAGCTGCACTGGTTGACGCAGACCTGGCACTGGATGCAGCGCTCCGAGTTCCTCTCTACTGCAAATTTTGGTGGCAGGAATGTCTTCATCATACTCCTTTCACGGATCCATTCTTACTGGTATCCCTTTTTTCTTCAGGTAAACTTTTGCGTGGCGAATGGAATAATTCCGGTAGTGGAAGATGCTGGCTGCGAGCACGGCATCGGCCCCGCCAATGGTAAGCGCCTGATAAAGGTGTTCTAGATTGCCGGCGCCACCGCTGGCGACCACCGGCACCTTAACCGCCTCGCTCACCGCGCGGGTTAGCTCCAGGTCATAGCCAGCTCTGTGTCCATCGGCGTCCCAACTGGTGAGCAGCACCTCTCCTGCCCCCAATTCAACAGCTGTCTTTGCCCACTGGACGACATCTTTACCAGTCGGCATCTGACCGCCATGGGTGTGGACTTCCCAAGCGGGTCCGGTGCTATTACTATTGTTGTTCCGCCTTGCATCTATGGCGATCACGATGCATTGGGAGCCGAAACGCCGCGCTGCTTCGGTGATAAGCTGGGGGCGGTAAACAGCGGCAGTGTTCACACTCACCTTGTCAGCTCCTGCCTCGAGCATGCGCTGCATATCTTCCACCGAGCGGAGCCCACCGCCTACGGTCAGAGGAATGAACACCTGTTTTGAGACCGCTTTTACTATTTCGACGGTAATATCACGGCCTTCGGGAGTAGCACCGATGTCGAGAAATACCAGTTCATCAGCGCCCTCCTCATAATAGAAAGCGGCAAGCTGGACAGGATCGCCGGCATCGCGAAGATCGGCAAAGCTGATGCCTTTGACCACACGTCCTTTAATGACGTCCAGACAAGGTATTATCCTTTTGGTTAGCATTCCTCCGTTTCCTTCCCGGTTACTTATTTCCAGCCATGCTGCTCGCCGCTGCCCTTTTTCTCGGTTGCAGTGGCTTTGCTAAGCTGCCGATAATAGGCTCGCCGCCTTTGGGGAACCATGACTCGTCCAGGTCAGGGCAGACGAGCCTGATTGCCGACTCCTCTGAGGAAAGGTAAAGCACCCTGTCTTTTATGCCCACGGTAAGCGGGCGCAGCCTTATTCGGTCGGTGAGCCCGATCATCTCGCCGTGATGGGCGATGATCACAGTGAACGGTCCATTCAGTAGCAGCCCCCCATAAACCTGACGCAGGGCACGATAAACCTCTTGCTCCTCGGGAGGCTGGCGTTCTATCTCCTCCCAGAATGGGGGTGCAAATACTTTTGCCATTATTTCGATCGGCAGACCATGCTTTCTCACCAGCAGGTCGACGGCATACGCCACCACCTCGGTATCGGTCTGCAAAGTACAGTGATAGCCGAACTGCTCCAGATAGCGGCGATTTATACCGTAGGATGAGATCTCGCCATTGTGGACTACGGTCCAATCAAGTATGTTGAAAGGATGGGCACCACCCCACCAGCCGGGAGTGTTGGTCGGGAATCTGCCATGCGCCGTCCACAGGTAGCCTTCGTAATTTTCAAGACAGAAGTATTCAGCTATTTCCTCAGGGTAGCCTATACCTTTAAAAACGCCCATGTTCTTACCGCTGGAGAAGACGAAGGCGTCTACGATGCCGGTATTGATGTCCATAACTCTATCGACTACATAATCGTCATCGGTCTGCTCTTTAGATTCATGACGGTTTACTTGCACAAAGTAGCGCCACACCAGCGGAGGGTTTACGATGGTCGGTGCAGGTCGGATAGGCACCTCTTCATCCCGAACGATGTAAAACTTTTGTTTGAGGAAGCACTCGGTGTCCTCCCTACCCTGTGGGCTCAGGTACATGATGTGGAAGGCGTAAAGGTCCGGATATTCAGGGTACAGTCCGTAGATGGCAAACCCACCTCCAAGCCCGTTGCCCCTGACGTGCATGTTGGCAATGGCTGTTATCGTGCTTTTTCCAGAAAAGCGTTTGCCCGAAGTGTCCATCATCCCGAAGATAGAGCAGGCATCTATCTGCTTATCGTCGGAGTAAGGATTGCTGACTTGTGTTAATTCTCTCATCTCTGTACTCCGGCCTTTTTATTTACTGACCACCGAGGCATTGCCCAGTCGCCTTCTTCTGAGCTCGGTGGGGAGGTATGCCAATCCGAAATCATCGGCAAGAAGCACCTCTTTTAAGTTAGCGACATCCACCTCGTCTCTCATCAGACCTAATACCACCCCTGCCCTTTCGATGTCCCCAACGAAGACCATTCCGATTATGCGATTGTCGCTCAAAATGACCTTTTTATAAGTGCCGTCGCTTCGTTGGCTAATGGCCTCGCAGTCTTGGTCAGATGGTGGGGTCACCGCTCCGGCGGTGGCTATATCGAGCCCAAAGTAGTTGAGCGAGTTCATAGCCGTGCCGCCGGTGTATTCGGTCTTCAGCCCAGCCATGTTCAGTCCAGCCACCCTGCCGCCGAAATAGGCATTGGGCCATATGGGGGTCAGTCGGTTTGCCCGGTAAATAAAGTCATAGGCTTCAGCCACGTCGCCGGCGGCGTAAACGTCTGGGTGGCTGGTAGCCATGAACTGGTCTACCAATATGCCATGGTCCACCTTGATCCCGGCTTTAAGGGCAAGTTCAATCCGCGGTCGGACGCCGACGGCGATGATAACCAGGTTGCAAGCAATCTCCGTGCCATTGTCGAGGATGACCCCGACGGTCTTTTCTGCTCCGATTATTTCCTGGACGGTTCGGCCGGTAGCGAATTTCACGCCGGCTTGAGCATAGGCCTCCTCTGCGATGGCAGAGCCTTCCTCATCGAGGATGGTATTGAGTATCCTGTCCTTCATCTCCACCACGACTACCTCCAGCCCCCGTTTTGTCAGGGCTTCGGCTACACTGATACCGATAAGCCCGCCGCCGATAACGACGGCCCGCTGTCCTTTTTCAATATATTTGTCCACTGCTCCGGCATCGGCGATCGTCAGGAAGGTGAAGACACCCTCCTTATCGCTGCCCTTCAGCTTCGGTACTATCGGAATACCCCCGGTGGCGAGCAGTAATTTTCTCCATTCGATTTTCCTACCATCTGCTAGCTGGGCAACGCGGTTTGTTACGTCCAGGAACTCGGCCTTCACACCTGGCAAAAAATCGATGCGGTTGTTATCGTAAAAATTAGCCGGGCGGAACAAGATCTCCTCCATGCCGCGCTCCCCAGCCAAGTATTTGGATATCAGCGGTCGAGAATACGCCAGGTGAGGTTCATCCGAGACCATTACTATACGGTTTGTGTTATCGACCGCGCGGATCCCCTCCACAGCACCGATAGCACCCGCCGAGTTGCCAATTATCAGATATTCGGTTGTGATTACTTCTCGAATGTCCATGCTATTTCTCCTTGGAAAAAGCCATTTCCAGAAAGTTGGCATACATTCGCAATCCCCACCTACCGCTTTTTTCGGGGTGGAATTGTGTAGCTATTAAATTGTCCCTAATGACCATTGAGCAGAAGGTAATGCCGTAATCAGTGGTGGCGGCTACAACCGAGGTGTCTGCCGGTTCAGCGTAATAGCTGTGGACGAAGTAGAAGTTAGCTTCGTCCGGTATGCCTCTAAAAATGGGATGGTCGACCAGTTGCTTCACCTGGTTCCAGCCCATGTGTGGTATTTTGATGCCAGGGGGCAGCCTCTTCACCGCCCCGGGGATTATTTCCAGACATCGATGTTTGCCCCCCTCCTCGGTGTGCGAAAACAATAGTTGTAGCCCGATGCAAACAGCAAGCAAAGGCGTGCCTACCGCGATTGCCTCGCGGATGGCAGCCGCCATGCCGGAGTTGTCCAGCCTCTCCATAGCATCGCCAGCGGCACCGACCCCGGGCAAGACGATAGCCGTGGCGCGGAGCAAGTCATCGGGGTTGCTTGTAACCTGGGGCTGATAACCCAACTCGACGATAGCATTGACGACGCTGCCTAGGTTGCCAGCGCCGTAATTGATTATGGTCACCATCTTACCTTCCATGAGTTTTAGTGTTGGCACTAGCTTTCAGAGGCCGCTTAGCCTCGTCCTCTTCCACAAACACCAGAGCTTCGTTGGGACAGTTAGCCACGCAAGCCGGTACGTCACGACTGGGACACAGATCGCACTTGGCTGCAATTTTCCGGTCTTTATCTCTGACTATGGCTCCATAGGGGCAGGCTACAATGCATGTCCAGCAGCCGACGCACTTTTCCGGGTCAACAGTTATCGCCCCGGTGACATTATCTCTGTGCATGGCACCGGTAAGGCAGGAGTAGACGCACCAGGGCTCATCACAGTGTCGGCACTGGAGAGAAAACGATACCTCACCGTTTTTTTCAATGCGGATCCGAGATAGCGGGCGGGGGAGCTCCTTTTTGAACGCCTTCACAACATCATGTGTTCTGGAGTGCTCAACAAGGCAGTAGACGCGACAAAGCCCGCAGGCCATGCAAAGTTCTTCTTTAATGCGTATCCTTTTCATCACCGTTTCCTCATTTTATACGGTAAGCGGCAACCGCTTACCGATTACCATTATAACACTTGCCAGTCGACCTGTCAACATCCCTGTCCACGGTGGTATAAAGGTTTAGCGGCTGGCGCGGTTATGTGGTAATATCGTATTGTGGAGGGACAACATGCCGTACGAATATGAGATCAATGAACTGGTCAAGGAAGAAGCCTGGCGGATGTTCCGCATTATCGGGGAGTTCGTCTCCGGTTTTGATGCCCTTGCCGGCGTGGAACCAGCGGTGACCATCTATGGTTCGGCACGGCTGAAGGCCGATGAAGAACTCTATGCGCAGGTGGTGGAGGTGGCGCGCCGGCTTGGGGAGATGGGCTTCTCCATAATAACCGGTGGCGGCCCTGGCGTGATGGAGGCGGCCAATAAGGGGGCGGTGGAGGCGGGGGTGGCATCAATTGGACTGAATATTGACCTGCCCGAGGAGCAGCCCTGCAACGTTTTCACCACTAAGGCGCTGACTTTCAGACACTTCTTCGTACGCAAGGTGATGCTGGTTAAGTATGCTACCGCCTTCGTCATCATGCCCGGCGGCATCGGCACGCTGGACGAGCTTACCGAGGTGCTCAACCTGATGCAGACACACAAGATAAAGCCCTTCCCGGTTATACTCTACGACAGCAGCTACTGGAAGGGGTTTCTTGATTGGCTGAGGAACGTGACTCTGGCACGAGGGTTTGTTTCCGAGGAGGACTTTAACCTGGTGCGAGTATGCGACACGCCTGAGGAGGTAGCGACTACGGTAGAGCGGTGGTACATCAGGCATGAGATCGTGGGCAAGCGGGCGGTGGCAAGGTGACCGGTGGGCTCAGTCGAGCAGAAATTCCTGGCGATACTCAGGGATGGTCACAGTCCAGCTGGTCTTTTCTCTGATAGCGCTGGCGAGGCTTTCCGTTGCCTTTGCCTCGCCGTGGGTGATGAAGGCATGTCTCGGCGGTCGCTTTAAGTTAAGCGCCCATTTCAAAAGCTCGCCTTTGTCTGCGTGCGCTGAGAAGCCATCTATCTGTACTATCTTTGCCTTTACCTGATAGCGCTTTCCCAGTATCCTCACCTGTTTGGCGCCGTCCACGATCTCCCTGCCCAGTGTGCCCTCTGCCTGATAGCCGACGAACAGAATGGCGCTTTCTTTCCTGGAGATGTTATTGGCAAGATGGTGTTTTATCCTGCCGCCGGTACACATCCCGGAACCGGCGATGATGATGACGGTGCCGCTGATGTGGTTTATCGCTTTGGACTCATCCACCGTCCTCACCAACTTCAAGCCGGGGAAGTGGAAGGGCGACTTTTTCTGGCGTATTAGCTCCTTCATCTCCTCATCGAAGAGGTCGATGTGGTGCTGGAAGACCTCGTTTATACCGACCGCCATGGGGCTATCGAAAAAGACCAGCAGGTGGGGGATGCGGTCTTCCAGGAGGAATTTGTTCAGGTAGTAGAGCATCTCCTGGGAGCGCTCCAGAGCGAAGCTGGGTATGATGATATTGCCCCCGGCCCTGACGGTGGCATTTATCGCCGCGGCAAATTTGTCAGCCGCTTCAGCCGGCGATTCTAGCTGTCTATCACCGTAGGTCGACTCCATGATGATGTAGTCAGCCTCGGTGAAAGTCGTGGGGTCCTGGAGGATAGGCTTATTCTGTCTGCCGATGTCGCCGGAGAAAAGCAGCCTTCTTTGTTTGCCATTCTGCTGCACCACCATTTCTATCATCGCTGACCCGAGCACATGCCCGGCATCGTAGAAGGTGGCGGAGATGCCATTTGCTACCTCGATGGTGTGTTGATAATTTACCGGGGTGAGCAAAGGTACGGCGGCTTCGGCATCTTTTACCGTATAGAGCGGGACCTCAGGATAAGGCCCCTTTCTTTTCTCCTTCTGGTGGCGCAGCCTTTTGAACTCGGCGTCCTCTTCCTGTATGGCGGCTGAGTCCAGTAGCATGATTTCGGTGATCTCCTTGGTGGCAGGGGTACAGTAGATGGGGCCGGAGAAGCCATCGTGCACCAGTTTGGGCAAAAGACCACTGTGGTCCAGATGGGCATGGGTCAGCAGCACTGCATCGATGGTGTCTGGGGGCACCGGGAAAGGCGCCCAGTTGCGCTCCCGGAGCGGTCTTTCCTGGTACATGCCGCAGTCCACCAGCAGTCGGTTTTCCCCCGTTTCGAGAAGGTAGCAGGAGCCGGTGACGCTGCGGGCAGCACCGAGAAAGGTAAGCTTTATCGTCATAGCCCTCCGATGATAGCAGAAGGTAGCTGTGGCGTAAAGAGTTGTTGTGGTGCTTGGTTGTAGTATAATTTAACACCAAAAGGAGGATAAAAAGTATGCCCGAACTTAAGACTGCGATCACGCTGGTGGAGATAGTCGTCGGTGTTGCGGTGTCAATGCTGTTTGGTGATTTTCTGGGGGCAAAGGTGGGCAGGGTCAAGCTAGCCATAGCCATGGGCGCGGTCATTCTGCTCGCCATCGTTGCTTTTACCATATACGCTGCGGTCAAGCTTTCGACAGCATAATTTGCCGTAGGACGTGCGAAGGTGCCCCTGTCCGGTGGGCAAGGCGCGGCAGTCCGAGTTCTAGCTGGTGTGTGGCTTGATACGGCGGTGGCATTTGTCGTAAACTTGGTATGTTTTGTCAGGATAAAAAATTTTCTGCAGGCACGGTGGCAGATTGAGAAACAGGGCAAGTCTGAAAACTGCAACTGGAAAGTTTAGCTTGTTTAGTACCATCGGCAATACGCCGCTGGTGGAGCTGACCAACCTCAACGGTAATCCGAAGGTGCGCATTTTGGGAAAGTTCGAAGGCGCTAATCCTGGTGGCTCGGTCAAAGACCGCCCGGCATATTACATGATAATGAAAGCTGAAGCGAGCGGTGAGCTTACCCCGCAGAAAACGATAGTGGAGCCGACATCAGGGAATATGGGCATTGCGCTGGCGATGATGGGCGCTGCCAGAGGCTACCGGGTAAAGCTTTTTATGCCGGAGTGCGTCAGCGTGGAGAGACAGCGCACTCTTACTGCTTTCGGGGCTGAGGTGGTGCTGACGCCGGGTGACGAGGGCACCGACGGTGCCATCAGAAGGGCGCACCAGCTTGTGATGGAGGAGCCGGAAAAATACTATATGCCCAACCAGTTCGATAATGAGTACAACGTGCTTGCTCACTATGAGACTACTGGTCCGGAGATCTTCTCTCAGACGAATGGAGAGGTGGATGTGTTCGTGGCCGGCATCGGGACGACGGGCACGCTGATGGGGGTATCGAAATACTTTAAGGAGAAAAAACCAGAGGTCAAAATTGTGGCTGTTGAGCCCACTGTAGGTCACGCCATCCAGGGTTTGAAAAACCTGAGTGAGTCCATCGTACCCAAGATTTATCGTCCGGAGCTCTGCGACGACAAGGTGGTGGTTGAAGACGAGGAGGCTTTTGAGACGACTAGGCTGTTAGCGGTCAAAGAAGGGCTGTTTGTCGGTATGTCAAGCGGTGCTGCCGTGGTGGGAGCACTGCGGCTGGCGAAGAGGATGCGCTCCGGCACCATCGTTGTCATACTACCGGACCGTGGGGACCGCTATCTCAGCACCACCTTGTTCCGCTCCGTCTGCGCCAAGTGCCCACCGTAGAGACAGAGCTCAGTCCAGTCCCTCCACAAAAGCTCTGACGTTTTTGTCCAGCACGCTGTGGTTATAGCCACCTTCGAGGACGGCGAACCTTCTGCCCTGGCAGTTCCTCTCTGCTGCTCTTTTGATAAGCCTTCCGATGGGGTTATAGTCGTCTCCCTTTTAATGGACTCTACATGCTGCCGGGTATGTACTCTGAGCAGGTCTTCTTCGGTAGCCGGTTCGGGTTCAACGAACTGGAGGTGGCGTAGTTCCTCTAGGATGGGTTCCAGCCTGCCGGGGCTGGCGGCGGGGTTGGAGGCGTAGACCTCCAGGAATCGGGAATGGTAAACCACTTTCATCGCGCCAGCCCCTCCAGACCGTACGATATCAAGTGTCTGAACTATTTAAGCTGTTCTCTGGTAAAGTCAAGGATGCGGCGTGCTACCACCAGCATATTTATCTGACCGGTGCCTTCGAAGATGTCGTTTATCTTGGCATCGCGCATCCACTTTTCCACCAAGTATTTCCTGGAGTAGCCCAGCGGTCCCAGTATTTCCACAGCCTTCTGGGTGATTTTGGTGGCGGCGAGTCCAGCCTTTACCTTGGCCATTGAGGACTCAAGGTTATTGGGTTTGAGCTGGCTCATCATCCATACCGCCCGTAGCATCAACATCTTGGCTGCCTTGTATTGGGACTCCATTTCCATAACGTCCCGTTCCAGGGCGGTGAGTTTCTGGCGGTGTAGTCCATAACGGACCTTGATACCTTCCTTCTCCAGCGTTTCCTTAACGAAGTCGAGCGCTGCCCTGGCGATGCCGATGGCCATGGCGGCGATGATGGGGCGGGTGGCATCGAAGGTTGCCATCGCCTTCTTGAAGCCAGCGGTGTCCGTGCGGTCGACTTGCCTCACCTCAGGGCTACCGAGGATGTTGTCGAAGGGGATGCGGCAGTTGTCGAAGACTAGGGTGACGGTATCGCTGGCCCTGATGCCCAGCTTCTTCTCCTTTTTCTCCACCTTTACACCCGGGGTACCAGCTTCGACGACGAACGGTTTCATTCCAGCCCTGCCAGCGGTCTTGTCCACCGTAGCCCAGACGACGGTCAGCCCGTTGGAGTCCTCCATCGCCCGTTTGCCGGCGGTGACGAAGATCTTTTCGCCGTTAATTACCCATTCATTGCCGTCGCGGACGGCGGTGGCGTTGATGGCTGCGGTGTCTGAACCGCAGTGGGGTTCGGTCATTGCCATGGCACCCCAGCAGGGCTTGTCCTCGCCGTACCGCTTGAGGAACCTCTCTATCTGTTCCCTGGTGCCGGAGGCGAACACAGCAGCACCGCCCAGCCCCGGACCGGGCATCGCCAGCATCAGCCCGGCATCGCCCCAGCAGAACTCCTCTACCCTCAGAGCTGCAGCTACACCGAGACCGAAGATACTGCCTTGCGACCTTAAGCCCACCCACTTTTCGATGAGTTCCTTAGGGTCTTCATGCTCGTGTTCATCGTAGTAGCGGCTGAGGGGACGAAAGAGCTCTTCAGCATATTTGTGCGCTGCCTCTATGGTTGCTTTATCCTCGGCTGAAAGTTCGAAGTCTATCATCGGTCAATACCTCCTTAATGTTATACCATAGCCATGCCATCGAAGGTGGCGAAACCTCGACCGTTGCGGAACCAGAGCTCCACCGGGTGTTCGCGGATGTAGCCGTGCCCGCCCAGGATCTGCACTCCTCTATCGGTGGCGGTCATCACCATATCATCAGCGTACAGCTTGACCAGTGAGGACTCTCTGGTCGCTTCCATCTTCTTGTCCAGCATCCAGGCGGCTTCCCATACCATCAGCCTGGTAGCATCTATTTCGATAGCTGTCTCAGCGAGCATAAAGGCGATGGCCTGTCTTGAGGCTATGGGCTCACCAAAGGCAACGCGCGTCTTGGCGTAGTCCCGGGCATATTCATAGGATGCCTTCGCCACCCCAACTGCCATCGTTGCTAAGGCTACACGGGAACAGTTGAGCAAGCGGTTAAAGTCGCACGCCTTTTCTCCGCCGAGGCGGTTCTCCCTGGGCACGCGGCAGTCCTTTAGCGACAGCTCGTAAGTCGCCAGGGCTTTGATACCCATGTTCTTTTCCCGTTCCTTTATCTCCAGTCCCGGCGTTCCCTTTTCTACAATGAACCCTTGTGTCTGCCCGTCTTCAGCGGCATATACCAGGATAGCCTCCGATTCGGCAGCCAGTGGCACATAGCACTTTTCGCCGTTGAGGATGTAGTTATTGCCGTCTCTCCGTGCCGTGGTAGACAGCTCGTTGGGGTCGAAATTGAACTTGGGCTCTATCAGAGCCGCAGTGGCTGCGGTGAATTTGGCACCGCAGAACATGGGGAGGTATTTTTTCTTCTGCTCCTCGGTACCCATTTCCAGGATGGGCAGGACGAACAGGGAGGGGCAGAGGATGTGCATCGCCATCGACAGGTCGCCCCAGGCTAGCTCTTCGGCGATGAGTGCCCCGGTGAGCACCGAGCGCTCACCACCGGCGCCGCCATACCCCTCGGGGATGCAACTCGAGGTAAGCCCCAGCCCCCATGCTGTTTCGATGAGCCTCTGAGGGACCTCGCCGCTCTCGTCGCACTCCCGATAGATTTTGCGCATCTCGTCGGTGGCGAACTGCTTCACCATATTCACTATCATCTGTTGTTCTTCGGTGGGACTGAATGAAATCATAACGCACTCCTTTTTCCTTTCAGATCAACTACGTGTCCGAGGCGTGTCACGCACTGGTGGACACAATCGTGAATGATACCATATGACCGAAGCAGCGTCAAACTGGCCGACCGGTACAACCAGTGGCGTTTTGTTTTTTAAGGAAAAGGTGTACAATTTTTGTAGTCGAAGTCTTGCAGTACTAGATTTTTACGAAGGTGGACGCCATGGAGACTACTAAAATCGCGGTAAGCCGGCAGGAGGCCGGGGTTGCTTCGCAGGCGGGATATGTCCCGGAGCGCATCAGGAAGATGCGGGAGCGCTTACTTGCCACCACTTTCAAGCTGGACATCGAAAGGGCAAAGCACTATACCAGGGCATACAAGCAGACCGAAGGACAGCCCCCGTGTTTTCGTGCCGCCAAGGGGCTGGAAGAGACGCTGCATAATATACCCATCAGGATCGAGGATGAGGAGCTGATCGTAGGCTCCAAGTCGAGCAAAGACTGGGCTGATCCCATTTATGTTGAGGCTTCTGTGGGTCAACCCCATATCTTCCTGGCGTTATCTCTGTACGGCACCGGGAAAACGGTGGAGGAATGGGTGGCGGAGGCTGCAGAAGTCCGCGGAGGTGCCCTCGGGGCAAGGGGCCCGAGTTTCTGGAAGGAAATGCCGAACATTTCGGAGGAAGAGTACCGCGAGCTTAAAGAGGAGATAGTGCCTTACTGGAAGGACAAGACTGTCCATGTCCTCAAGCTGGCTGCCTGGAAGGAGAACGGCATCATCGCTGAGGATGGCAGTACCAGAGCGCTGGGGGGGTGGTTTGTCAGCGATGTTCCGCCCCAGGGACATGTGATTGTGGGGATTAAGAAGGTTCTGGATATGGGTTTCAAGGGCATTGCCCGTCAGGCGGCAGAGAAGCTGGCTGCATTTCGGGCGGATTTCGAGAGGGGGAAGCTTGGGGAAAAGGCTTATCTAAGGAAGAAGGACTTTCTGGAGGCGGTGCAGATTGTTGCCGGGGCGGTGTGCCATTTTGCCGAGCGCTATGCCCGGCTGGCTGAAGAGATGGCACAAAAGGCTAGCGGACAGAGGAGGGGAGAGTTATTGGAAATAGCTGAGCGTTGCCGCTGGGTGCCAGCCAACCCGCCACGGAACTTCATGGAAGCGGTTCAGGCTGTCTGGCTGACCCAGGTGGCGGTGTTGATCAGCTACGGTGGCAACTCTATTACCTGCCCGGGCAGGGTGGACCAGTTCCTCTATCCATACTACAAGCGTGATATTGAAGCTGGGAGGCTCACCCGAGAACAAGCCCTTGAGGCCATCATGGAGTACATTGTAAAGCTCGCCACCAATGTATATTTTGGTCCCAATAATGTGACCATCGGTGGAATCGACAGGGACGGCGAGGATGCAGTAAATGAGGTGAGCTATCTTTTCCTTGAAGCCCACAGGAGACTGAAGGGCTGTGGGCGGTCCGGGCTGGCGGTAAGGATTTATCCAGGAAAGACACCGCGGGAGTTCCTGACTAAAGCATGTGAAGTCCACCGGGACTGTGCCGGCGTCGCTTTTTACAATGACGATGTGGTGATCAAGGGGCTTCTGGAGGATGGCTATTCGCTGGAAGATGCCAGGGACTACTCTATTGTGGGCTGTGCTGAGCCCACTGGTACCGGGAACAATAACGGCTACACCGCCACCAACGGTGTCCTGCTGGCGGCTGTCCTAGAGTTGGTGTTGCATGAGGGCAGAAGGTACCCGGTGAAATGGAAGCAGGTGGCACCGCCTGCAGCCCCTGTGTCCTCCCTCAACACGTTCGAAGATTTTAAGAAGGCGATCGAAGAGCAGCTTTCACGGTCTGTCGCAGGATGTGTGAAAGCTGGGTACTTAAAGGATCAGGTGATTGCCGAACATTATCCGTTGCCATTGCTTTCGGCGACGATCGAAGGCTGTGTGGAGTCCGGCGAGGACGTTACTCGAGGTGGTGCCCGTTATAACCACTCGGCGATCGGCAACTGCTCGCTGGCTACAGCTGCCGACTCACTGGCAGCCATCAAGTGGGCGGTCTTCGACCAGAAGCTGGTCACGATGGAAAAACTTGCCGAGTGTCTGCGCAACAATTTCCAGGGGAGAGAGGACTTAAGGCAGCGTTTGCTCCGTGCTCCAAAGTATGGCAATGATGACCCTTCCGTTGATGAGCTGGCGGTGTGGATTACCGATGTATATAACAGGGAGGTGAGGAAGCACAGGTTCTGGATGGGAGGTGTCCACAGACCGTACATGCTTTCCTCGGCGACGCATGTTGCCTGGGGAGCGACCATCGGTGCTACCCCTGATGGCAGGCTGGCCGGGACGCCGCTGTCCAACGGGATCACCCCCTCGAATGGGACGGAGCGCAACGGGTTGACGGCTGTTATGTGTTCGGCAGCAAAGGTCTGTGCCGTCCCGGTGAGCGACGGTACCATACTTAATGCCATCGTTAACCCGCTGGGCATAAAGACCGAAGAGGGCTTGAACAAGTTCGCCTCTTTGATCGAGGGCTATTTCGCTCTCGGTGGCAGACAGGTGCAGTTTAACCCCCTAAGCAAAGAGATGTTGCTGGATGCGCAGGAGCACCCGGAGAACTATCTCGACCTGATGGTCAAGGTCTCTGGTTTCTCCTTCCGTTTCATCGATCTGCCCAAGCGTGTCCAGGACGACATCATCGCCCGGACCGAGTTTCAACTTAACTAATTAAAGGGGCACAGTCACTAGCCTTTTAACTGCCCCAGCCGAGTAGAAGCCCGTTTCGGAGGAGATAGCGCGTTTGAAGCTGCGTCTGCTCGGCGTCTTTTATGAGGTTAATCTCTTGTGAGGTTGGTATTGAAAGGCCGCCCTTGGGTTTGCGAGCGTTTCCCCATAAAGCCCGTTTTTGCGTTAGCGAGAAGCAGTGTGTACAATAGTTGCGGTAGGGCCATTTGAAATTTATGGAAAGGAGATAACAGTTATGACCCTGGCAGTTACCCAAGTTAAGCAGAGGCCACTTTCAGACAGGATACAACGGTTGAAGCAGCGTCTGTTCGCCAGCCCATACGAAGTAGATATCGAGCGAATGCGTTACTACACCAGGACCTGGAAGCAGATGGAGAAGGCGCCGCCAGCTCTCCGTGCAGCACATGCCTTGAGGGAGACGCTTGGTAACATGTCTATCAGGATAAACGAGGATGAACTGCTGGTGGGCTCGAAGACTTTCAAGCCGGTAGCCAGTGTGGTGGGGATCGAAAGAAGCCTGGTAAGCGCCGCCATCCGAAAGGCGCTGTTGATTCGCGAAGGTAAACTTTCTGAAGAGAGACTGAAACTGTTGTCGGGTATGGGCGGACATAGTCCGGAGTTCGACCGTGAGGTTATCAATATGCCGGAGGAGGTATATCGGGAGTTGAAGGAGGAGATACTCCCTTATTGGGAGGGAAGGGACCTCCGCAGCCTGAAAGCCGAGTTTTGGAGAAAAAGGGGCGTTGCCCCCGATGCTACCGAGGTGGCACATAGCGTGGACCTGCAGGGTCATATTATCGTTGGGCTGAGACGGGTGCTGAACATTGGCTTCAATGGTATATATGAGTGGGCAACGAAAGCCCTAAGCGAGCTCAAGGAGGATAGCAAGGATTACGAGACCAGAAAGAATTTCTATGAGGCTGTTCAAGTGGCAGCCAGGGCGGTATGCGATTTTTCCAATCGGTACGCGGCTTTGGCTGAAGAGATGGCTCAGAAGGTGGAGGGACAGAGAAGAAAAGAGTTGTTGGAGATAGCCGAACGCTGTCGGTGGGTGCCGGCTAATCCACCGCGGAGCTTTTTGGAGGCACTGCAATCGGTGTGGATGACACAAGTCGTCTTGGCAATCAGCTATGGCGATGACGGGGTCCACACTGTAGGCAGGCTCGACCAGCTCCTTTACCCGTATTATAAGCAGGATATTGAAAAGGGGCTGATAACGCCAGAACAGGCGTTGGAGTATCTGGAGGAGTACCTGATAAAGGTATCGCACTTCCTCGTTTTCGGACCGAACAATGTCACCATCGGAGGGGTTGACCGAAACGGCGAAGATGCGACCAACGAGCTCTCTTACCTGTTCCTCGATGCCCACGATGCCCTTGGAGGTGGTCTGCGCAAGAGCTTCAGCGTAAGGATTTCTGCTAGAACACCGCGGGCTTTCCTGGAAAGAGCTTGCCAGACGCTCCGTATAGGTGCTGGCATTGCATTTTTCAACGACGAGGTGATAATCAGGGACCTGTTGAAGGACGGTTATTCGCTTGAGGATGCGCGGGACTATGCCATCGTGGGGTGTGCCGAACCTACCGGTTCGTGCAATAACAATGGCTATACCGCCGGCACCGGTATTCATTTGACTCAGGTGCTGGAGCTTGCTTTGAACGAAGGATGCCGATTCCGGGACGGGAAACGTGTGGGGGCGCCGACTCCTCCTGCCAGCACCTTCAAAACTTTCGAGGATGTAAAGGGGGCTTTTCTAGGACAGCTTTCTTACGTGGTGAGTGCCGCGGTCAGGCATGGGGACATCAAAGACGAGGTGATCGCCAAATATTTCCCCAATCCACTGCTGTCATCAACGATAGAGGGATGTCTGGAAAGCGGCTACGATATAGCTCAGGGAGGGGCACGGTACAGCCACGTAACACTGGGTGCGCAAGGGCTGGCCACTGTAACGAACTCGCTGAGTGCCATCCGCTGGGCGGTGTTTGAGGAGAAGCTTCTCACCATGGAGGAGCTGGTAAACCATCTGCGCAACAACTTTGCCGGTGCTGAGAGCGTCCGGCAACTGCTGCTGCGTAAGGCTCCAAAGTACGGGAATGATGACCTCAGGGCTGACGAACTCGCCGAGTGGGTTACCAGCGTCTTAGAGCATGAGGTCAGAAGCCATAGGTCGAGGGTGTTAGGAGGATGCTATCGTCCGTTGCTGATATCGTCCGGGACTCACGTGACCGAGGGGCTGGTGTGTGGAGCTTCAGCTGATGGTCGGTTAGCCAGGGCACCGGTGTCCAACGGTATATCTCCCACCAATGGTACGGAAACTAACGGAGCCACGGCGGTACTCCATTCGGTTTCCAGAGCGTGCAAGGCTTGTTTGAGCAGCGGTACGACGTTCAATATGAGACTCTCACCCGGTGTTATAAAGACGGACGAAGGTCTAGACAAATTAACTTCTATGATCGAGGCTTACTTCCTACTGGGTGGGAGACATATACAGTTCAATCCGGTGGATGTAGAGACCTTGAAAGATGCTCAGAAGCACCCCGAGAATTACCCTGACCTTGTGGTTAAGGTTTCAGGTTACTCTTTCCGTTTCATAGACCTCTCGAAGCCGCTGCAGGACGACATAATAGCTCGAACTGAGTTTGGCGAAATATAACTGCTGTTATCAGCGGATAGCCAATCTGAGCGCCTAGAGAGGGTGGAGGGATTTCGTTGACTGAATCGAACAATCTTACCGGAATGATTTTCAATATTCAGCGCCACTCCACCGAGGATGGTCCAGGGATCCGCACCACGGTGTTTCTCAAAGGATGCCCATTGCGATGTCCCTGGTGTCACAACCCTGAGGGGATGAAGATGCAGCCGCACCTCGTATGGTACGAGGTTCGATGTATCGGAGCAACGGAATGCTTAAAAGCTTGCGCTAAGTCGGCTCTGCAGCTCACCTCCGACGGTATGCTCATCGCTAGAGATATTTGCGATTGTTGTGGCGACTGTGTCAGGGCATGTCCGGCTGCAGCCCTGGAAGTAATCGGGCGACGCGTCACGGTAAATGAAGTGCTTGAGCAGGTGCTGCGCGACAGAATATTTTATGAAAAGTCAGGAGGGGGAGTGACTTTATCCGGTGGTGAGCCGGCGATGCAACCTGAATTTTCGCTTGCCCTGATGCAGGCTGCCTCCCGGGAAGGGATACACGTCGTGCTGGACACCTCTGGAGGGGTAACCTGGACGAGGTTGCAGCCTCTAATCAGGATGGCTGATCTTGTTCTCTACGATATAAAGATAATAGACGAGGCAAGACATCTGGAATACACGGGGATTTCGCTCCAGACGGTGCTGAATAACGCCCGCGAGATAGCTAGGCTGGGCAAACCCATGTGGGTGCGGACGCCGGTGATACCGGGGTATACCGATAGCGAAGACAATATCAGGGGGATAGCCCGTTTCATCAGAGACAATCTCCCCACGGCAGAACGCTATGATTTGCTAGCTTTCAATAATACTTGCTCGGCAAAGTACCGCCGGCTGGGTTGCCCTTGGTCTCTAGAAGGGGTGGACATGCTCACGGCGGACGTTATGGAATCGCTGGTGGAGATAGCAAGGAGAGAAGGGCTTAATTTTACGCACTGGTCCGGCATGGTAAAGAGAAAAACGCCTCTTGAAGCGGGCTCGTCATAAACATATCAAACGCGCCGGTAACACAGAGGAGCGCAACCGCCTGCGCAAGGCAGTCCTATAACGGACTTTTAACAACTCAGGCGACGCTAGATTCTACTGGTAATCGATCGCGCGTTATCCGGTTGCTAATTACTGAGGTCGCGCCAGCGATTTGCCTGTAGATTTGTCGTGGTCAGCCAGGATATCAACTTGACAAATCCCTGCCGAAAGGTTATTCTCAGTTAGCCATTGTTAGCTAACAATTGTTAACCCAAGCGCTTACCCGACGTTACGAAGCTGTCTTCGTGAAGTAGTTCATCGAGGTGGGGAAATGATGAAACAGATTCGGCATTCGATCACCGATAAGGAACTCCTTTCCAAACGAAGGGAGCAGATATGTAAGGTGGCGACGGAACTTTTTATGGCCCAAGGGTTCAGGGAGACGGGCATGCGGGCGATAGCAGAGGCCTGTGGTCTGACCATCGGTGCGCTGTACCGTTACATCGGGTCGAAAGATGACCTTTTGTGGCTGAGCACGGAGTATGGGAACTCATATCATGAGCGTTTGCTTAAGGAAATGAGGGAGCGGGTGAAAGGCTTATCCCCTGTTGAGGCTCTGAAGGAATCGATCAGGATGTACTTTCAGAATGCGGATGAGCTTCAAGGTCTATACAACTTACACAATCACATCGTTTGGACGGCTTCAAAGGAGCTAAGGCAGACTATTTTCGACCGGGAGATACAGAAGGTTGAATATTTCACCCAGCTGCTCACCGAGGGGGTGAAAGCTGGCGAGTTTGAAATAGAGGACACATATTTGGTGGCCCACAATATTGTGGTTGCTGCCAATGCCTGGGCAAATAGGAGGTGGCTGCTGAAAAAGCGGTATACCCTGGAGGAGTATATCAGGAAACAGACCGATTCCATCCTTGCCAGCATTCGGGCAAACAAGAAGCCGGTCAGTCGGGCGCAAAGCGTAAGCAAAAATTGACGGTTGGTACTTGCAGGAGCATTTAGAGAAAGGTGGTGATAATTATGGAAGCTACAAGGTAACTGAATAGCGTTCAAGGTGCGTGGACCACATTATGCTGAATTGGAGGAAACACACATGACAAGAAACCGGATGCTAGCCTGCCTTTTTATCTTAGTTGCTATCGTCACCCTTGTGGGTAGTAGCTGTGCTAAGGGTGTCAAAGAGGTGGCCGTGGAGAAAGAAAAACCTGTTTACGGTGGCACCCTCACGGTCAGGGTCGAGCTCACACCCTATTTTGATGATGCCATCCAGCCCCATTACAACACTTACCCCTTAAAGCTGACCAACGATGAGCTCTGGGAAGGCGACTGGACCAAGGGGAAAGCCGGTGGCTATGGCACCGGTGAGTGCGATTGGTTCATTAGTGGCCTTAACCGCTTGGAACACAAGGCCGGATGTTTAGCTGAGAGTTGGGAGATACAGGGCAAGGATACCATCATCTTCCACCTGCGCAAGGGCGTCAAGTTCTACAACAAGCCGCCGACCAACGGTCGGGAGGTAACGGCTGAGGATGTTGTCTACTCTATTGAACCGTATGTTGACTCTGCCCACAGCCTATTTCAAGAGGACATACCCTAAGGCGGCTGGGGCCACCGAGATATCAGCACCGGACCCCTATACCGTGGTCATCAAATGTAAGCCAGAATATTTCGCCGACGTCATCACTACGCTGCCTGATTATGCTCACATCTTCCCCAAAGATGCTGTGGAGCAGTTCGGTAACATGAACGAATGGCAGAACAATATCGGCACTGGCCCATTTACGTTGACCGAATTTGTGCCTGGCAGCGTTATCTCATATGTGCGTAACCCCAATTATTGGCAGCGGAACCCGATTGGACCGGGAAAAGGAGACCAGTTGCCATATCTGGATGGTGTTAAAATGGTGTTCATTCCTGATGAGTCCACTGCCATTGCGGCTTTCCGCACCGGTCAGCTTGATATAGCCACTCTCGATTGGGAGACGGCACTGGAGTTCCTGAACAGACCGGAGCTGAAGCATGTCGAGTTTGAGGGGGATACCGGACTGGCTATATGCATGAGGATGGATAAAAAGGACTCTCCCTTTGCTGATAAGAGGGTGCGGCAGGCACTGTCCATGGCTATTGACCGTAATAAAATACTAAACGAGTATTTCGGTGGCAAGGGTAGGCTGTACGGTTGGCCGGTCCCGAACACGAGGGAGTATGCCAATGCATTTGTGCCCTTCGAAAAATTGCCACCGTCAGCACAGGAGGTATTCAAGTACCAGCCGGAGAAGGCAAAGCAGCTTCTGGCTGAAGCCGGGTACCCCAATGGGTTCAAGGCGAAGATAATCTTCTACAATCAGCGCCTATATTCAGACCTGCTGCAAATGGTGAAGGACTCATGGGCAAAGGTAGGCGTGGAGTTAATACTTGAACCTAAGGACTATGGCGTGTTACTGTCCCTAGTTGTCAGGCGAGCTTATGATGATATGGCCTTGTGGACAGGTGCTGGCGTCGGCGCTTATTTTAAGGGTACAAACTATACTGGTACCGGAATGTTCAACCTCAGCTTGATAGATGACCCGGTGCTTAACAAGGCGAGGGACGAAATGGGGGCAGCATTTCCTGATGAAGCCAGAGTGGACAAGATACATGCCGAAATGTTACCGTACCTGTTCGAGCAATGCTATACCATCCCGCTGCCGGGACAGCGCTATTACCGGTTCTGGTGGCCCTGGGTGAAGAACTACAGCGGCGAAGCCTCGATTGGCTACTATAACACCTTTAGCTATGCCAAATATATCTGGATAGACCAGGAGCTGAAGCAGTCTATGCTGGGCAAATAGAAGGGCGCCAAGCCAGAGTCGGTTGGAGTTTGAGGAAGCCCGACGGCGATTTTCGTCGGGCTTCCTCGTTTCTTTTAGGACTTGCGGCATTATGGCGTCTCTCCCAATGGATGTCAGGTTTCAGTGCCACGGTTTTCGCAAAAACGTGACCAAAGTCCATCCGGCATGTCTTGACAGGGTGCAGCAAGTCTGTTAAAGTATATCCTATAGCAGGTTTTTAGGGGTGGGAAGCAGTATTTGTCCGATAAAGGCACGAGGTGTAGTGTATCCTGTATATTGTGCCCCTCGTCTTTTTCGTTTACCACCAGATTCAGAATAAGGTAGAGGGGGTGAATGCTGTGGAAGTCTCGTCCTGAGAGGTCACATATTTTAGATTTTTAGAGCTGAAAGGAGGAACAAGAATGATAAAGAAGACAACGGTAGTGTATATTTTGGTGCTGGTGCTGATTGCCGGGCTGATGGTCAGCAGCTGTGCCAGGGGCGTCAAAGAGGTAGGCGAGGAGAAGGCGAAGCCAGTTTATGGTGGCACCCTTAACTTAAGGATCGCTGCCGACCCTCCCGCTTTTGACGATGCAATCCGGGGTCACGCATATTGCACCACCCTGAAATTTACCAATGACGAGCTGTGGACTGGGGACTGGACCAAGGGGCATGCCGGTGGGCATGGCACCAAAGAGTGCGATTGGTTTGTCGGAGGAGGGCTCAACCGCCTGGAACACAAGGCCGGGTCTCTGGTTGAGAGATGGGAGATACAGGGAAAACACACCATAATCTTCCATCTGCGCAAGGGGGTCAAGTGGCACAACAAGCCGCCGACCAACGGCAGGGAGCTTACCGCCGATGACGTCGTCTTCTCCCTAAAGCGCCAGTGCACTCTACCCACAGCCTACATGAGGCAGACATACCCCAAGGCATGTGAGACCATGGACATATCTGCACCTGACCCTTACACCGTGGTGGTAAAGTGCGACCCGCTGTATTTCGGCGATGTCATCACCTTGCTACCTGACTACATGTGCATCTTCCCCAAAGATGCTGTGGAACAGTTCGGCAACTTGAATGACTGGAAGAACAGCATCGGCACCGGTCCGTTCATGCTCACCGATTTTATGCCCGGCAGCATAGTCACATTTACGCGCAACCCCAGCTATTGGGAGAAGAATCCGATCGGTCCCGGTAAGGGTGATCAGTTGCCATATCTTGACGGGGTCAAGCTGCATGTCATACCTGACGAGTCTACCTTCCACGCCGCTTTCCGCACCGGTCAGCTTGACATAGCGACTGTGGAGTGGGAGATAGCACAGGAATTCCTGCGCATGCCGCAGTTGAGACATGCGCGGTTTTCCGAAGATGCTACCTATTGTATTTATATGAGGACGGACAAGAAGGACATGCCTTTTGCTGATAAGAGGGTGCGGCAGGCTTTATCGATGGCGATTGACTACAAGGGGATAGTTGACCGGTACTTCGGCGGAGACGGGCTTGCCATCAAGTGGCCTATCATACATGTGAAGGAATATTCCGGTGCCTACGTGCCACTAGAACAGATGCCGAAGTCGGTGCAGGAGCTGTACAACTACAATCCGGAGAAGGCGAAGCAGCTCCTGGCTGAGGCTGGCTACCCCAACGGCTTCAAGGTCAAGATGCCGTGTTATAATACCCGCATGGTCGTCGATGTCTTGCAGCTTATCAAGGATTATTGGTCAAAGATAGGGGTGGAGCTGACGATTGAGCCTAAGGACTACTCCACCTACCTTTCCCTTCATGTGAGAAGGGCGTATGATGAAATGATGCAGGCCAGCAACTCGGGCATAGGCACCTATTTCAAGGCTATTAACTATACTGGTGGCGGGATGTTTAATGGTAGCTACGTAAACGACCCGGTGCTGAACAAGGCGCGCGAGGATATGCTGGCGGCATTCCCCGACGAGGCTGCGGTGGACAAAATACACCGGGAGGTGTTGCCCTATATCATGGAGCAGGTATATGTCATCCAGATGCCAGGACCATATTACTATCGGTTCTGGTGGCCGTGGGTAAAGAACTTTAGCGGCGAGTCCTCGCTGGGCTATTACAATGTCTTGAATTACACCAGATACATCTGGATTGACCAAGAGCTGAAGCAGTCGATGCTTGCCAAGTAGAAAGGCGCTGCATCCGGTGGTCTTAAGGGGGGAAGCCCGCTCACAGCTACGGGCTTCCCCCCTTTATTTTCAGTCTTAAAATGCTGGCGACGTCTTTTGTATGCTTAGCCAGCCTGATTGACGCTAGCAGAAAAAGCCACTACAATTAGCCCAAAACTTTTTCTTAGTGGAGGATGAGCTATGGCTGAGACCACAGGGGCAATCGTGGAGACCACTTTCGGGAAAATAGATGGCATACTCAGGAAGGGGACGTACGTTTTTCGGGGCGTGCCCTTCGCGGCACCGCCGGTGGGCAAAAGGCGCTGGCTGCCACCTGAGCCGCTACAGCCGTGGAGCGGTGTGCGACCGGCTAAGGAGTTCGGAGCAACTTGCCCGCAGGTGCCTATGGAGATCCCCCTACTAAGTCCACCTGAGCAGCAGCCACAGAATGAGGACTGCCTTTACCTTAACGTCTGGACGCCTGGTCTGGATGATGCTAAGCGCCCGGTGATGGTCTGGATTCATGGTGGTGGCTTCACCACCGGCGCTGGTTCTTGGCTGGTATATAACGGCCGTCGCCTGGCGACGCGTGGGGACGTGGTGGTGGTCACCATTAACTATCGGCTTAATGTCTTCGGCTTTATTAACTTGAACGAAGTGACCAAAGGCAAAATCCCGGCCACGGGTAATGAAGGGCTGCTCGACCAAATGCTCGCTTTGCAGTGGGTGCGGGACAACATCTCTAACTTCGGTGGCGACCCCAGTAATGTGACCATTTTCGGCGAGTCTGCCGGTGGCATGAGCGTGGGGACGCTGTTAGCAATGCCAGAAGCGAAAGGTCTGTTCCACAAGGCTATTTTACAGAGCGGCGCCGGTCACCATGTCAGCTCCGTGGAGCGCGCTGTGAAGGTGGCGGAGATGTTTCTTGACATCCTGGGCATAAAGCCCGGCGAACCAGAGAAGCTGTGGTCGCTGACTACGGAACAGCTTCTAGATGCCCATAAGGAGCTGAGCGCCAGAGCGCGTGACCCCAGATCAGGGCTGGTCGACCTGCCTTTAAGACCGGTCGTCGACGGCTCTGTAGTCCCCGATATGCCGCCCCGTGCCATTACGAATGGCTCGGCGGACGAGGTCGTCATCATGGTGGGCACCACCATGGACGAGTGGAAACTGTTTGCCCTTGTGGATGCCAGGCTGGCAGAGATGGACGAAGCTAAACTACTGCGTCGTTGCCAGCGGCTGATACCGGGCGCAGATGCGGTAGCGCTTGTTGATGCTTACCGCCAGGCGCGCGCCAGGCGCGGCTGGTCGGTTGCGCCGGTCGATTTATTCACCGCCATCCAGACGGACAGGATCTTCCGTATACCGGCAATCCGGCTCACCGAAGCCCACCGCAGTCGCAACAAAAGAAATTATATGTACCTCTTTGACTGGGTGTCGCCGTGGAAGGATGGTGCCCTCGGCTCATGCCATGCGTTGGAGCTGGGCTTCGTCTTCGGTATTCTGGACGACAACTTCACCGGGTCCAGCGAGGAGGCCTGGGCTTTGTCCGAAAAAATACAGGACGCCTGGACATCTTTTGCGCGGCGCGGTGACCCTACCTGTCCCAGCTTAGGTAGCTGGGAGACCTACGGTGAGCGCAGGCAGACCATGATACTGGGGAAACAGTGCCGGCTTGAGGATGCCCCTTATGATGAAGAGCGACAGGCGTGGGAAAAGGTACCCGATGCAGTGCTGAGCGCGTTTTGACCGGACCTTGGAGGGTAGGTATAGCGAAAAAGAAACCGTAGCACATCAACGCGACCAAGGAAAGGGAAAGGCTGCTGCCGTTGTTGACAAGACCTGAATAGTTTGCTATAGTTTCACTTCAGCGTCTACTAGCCATTAGTTTAGGTGTAACAACCTGAGTAAGCCGGCTAGTTGAACCGGGGCGCAGACCTTTTGGGAAGTAGACCGGTAGACAACTAGGTGGCTTTTTACTTGTTGAAAATGATGACATTGTGGTAATGTTTATGCGAGGAGTTGGGTATGCCGACGATTAATCAACTGGTGCGGAAGGGACGGCGAAAGGTGACCAAGCGCACCAAGGCGCCGGCGCTAAATGTTGGCTACAACGCGCTGAAGAACAAGGCGGTCTATGGGGTGAGTTCACCGCAAAAGCGCGGCGTCTGTGTGCAGGTGAAGACGATGACGCCGAAGAAACCGAATTCGGCTTTGCGTAAGATAGCCCGTGTCCGCCTGACCAACGGCGTTGAAGTTACTGCATATATCCCGGGCGAAGGACATAACCTTCAGGAGCACTCGGTCGTCCTCGTCCGGGGTGGCAGGGTGAAGGACTTACCCGGTGTACGTTACCACATCATCAGGGGCACTCTGGATGCTGCTGGCGTGGAGGGAAGGCGACAGGGGCGGAGCCGGTACGGGGCCAAGAGGCCCAAAGCAAGCAAGGTAGGGGAGGAATAGTCTAAATGCCGAGGCGTGGTGAGGTAATAGAACGGGTGCCATCACCCGACCCCAGATACGGGAGCGTGCTGGTAGCCAAACTTATCAACAAGGTGATGAGGGACGGTAAGAAGGCTACCGCTGACAGGATTATGTATGCTGCGCTTGACCTTGTGAAGGAGCGAATGCACACCGAGCCGCTGCCGGTGCTGGAGCAGGCGATTAAGAACGCCACACCCTTGCTCCGTGTAAAGTCACGCCGCGTCGGCGGTGCTACTTACCAGGTCCCGGTGGAGGTGGCGCCGGAGCAGGGACTGTCCCTTGCCATGCGGTGGCTGATAGGTTTTGCCCGGGAACGCAGCGGCAAATCGATGGCAGAGAAATTGGCTGCCGAGATAATTGACGCTTCTCAGGGTCAAGGGGCGACTATAAAGAAGCGGCAGGATACTCATAAGATGGCTGAGGCCAACAAAGCTTTTGCTCACTATCGATGGTAACATTATCGCAGTATAAAATGGTACAACAGGCTAGAAAGGTGGTTGCTGGCAGCGTGATGAGCCGGACTTTTCCTCTGGACAAGGTGAGGAATATAGGCATCATTGCACATATCGATGCCGGTAAGACCACGGTCACGGAAAGAGTCCTATTCTATACGGGTCGCACCTATAAGATCGGTGAGGTAGATGAGGGGACCGCGGTCATGGACTGGATGGAGCAGGAGAGGGAACGTGGCATCACCATCACAGCCGCAGCTACCACCTGTTACTGGCGGGAGCACCGGATAAACATCATCGACACACCGGGGCACGTGGACTTCACCGCTGAGGTGGAGAGAAGCCTCAGGGTGCTGGATGGTGGCGTAGTGGTGTTCGATGGGGTCGCCGGCGTGGAAGCCCAGTCAGAGACCGTGTGGCGGCAGGCTGACAGGTACAAGGTGCCGCGGATATGTTTTGTAAATAAAATGGACAGGGTCGGTGCCGATTTTTACCACACGGTGAAAATGATAGAGGACAGGCTCAGGGCTAAGACGTTACCGGTGCAAATGCCCTGGGGTAAGGAGGACGGATTCCGCGGCGTTATTGACCTCATCGAGCAGAAGGCATGGCTGTTTTCTGATGATGCCGAAGTTGCCCCGGAGGAGATGGCAGTGCCTGATGATGAAAGAGAGGAGTTTGAAAGGCAGCGCCATTTGATGATCGAAAAGCTGGCGGAGAATGACGACCAGTTGATGTTGCTCTATCTGGAAGAGAAAGAGATCCCGGTGGCGGAGGTGAAAGCGGCGATAAGACGGCTCACGCTGGCCAACTGGATAGTCCCGGTGCTTTGTGGTAGTGCCCTGAGGAACAAGGGCATCCAGCCACTGCTGGACGCTATCGTGGATTATTTGCCCTCACCTCTGGATATCCCGCCGGTACTGGTCACCGACCTGCGCACTGGCGAAGAGGGCGTGAGGGAGGCGAGAGATGAGGCACCTTTCTCTGCTTTAGCTTTCAAGGTAGTGACCGACCCATTTATGGGCAGGCTGGTGTACTTCAGAGTGTATTCCGGGGTGGTGACACCCGGGATGCAAGTGTTCAATTCCACCAGAGGGCAAAAGGAGCGTATCGGTAGGCTCATACGGATGCACGCTAACCACCGCGAGGAGATCGAGATGGCTGATACCGGTAGCATCGCCGCTACCGTGGGGCTTAAGAATACCTTCACTGGCGATACCCTGTGCGACCTAGCACACCCGGTGCTGCTGGAGCCCATCCGTTTTCCCGAGCCGGTGCTTTCTATGGTGGTGGAACCTAAGAGCAAGGCAGACCAAAATAGGTTAAGCGAAGCGCTGAGTAAACTTGCCGAGGAAGACCCCACTTTTAAGGTGCGTGTTGACCAGGAGACCGGGCAGACCGTAATAGCGGGTATGGGCGAGCTGCACCTCGAGGTATTGCTTGACCGTATGCATCGCGAGTTCAACGTGTCTGCCAGGGTGGGCAAGCCTCAGGTGGCTTATAAGGAGACGATAACTGTGCCTGTGGAGGTTGAAGGCAGGTTTATCCGCCAGTTTGGCGGTCGGGGACAGTATGGTCATGTATGGTTGAAGTTAGAGCCCGGTGAACTGGGCAGCGGTTTCAGGTTCGTGGACCATCTCAGGGGTGGGGTGATACCGAAGGAATACGTTCCTGCTGTAGAGGCCGGTGTCCGGGAGGCGCTGGAGACCGGCGCTATAGCTGGCTATCCGGTCATTGATATAAAGGTCACTTTATTTGACGGCAGTTACCACGAGGTGGACTCTTCAGACCTTGCCTTCAAGATGGCCGGTTCCATAGCCGTGAAAGAAGGAGTGAGGAGAGCTAAGCCCGTGCTGCTGGAGCCGATTATGAAGCTGGAAGTGGTGATGCCAGCGCAATTCCTGGGCGATGTTATCGGTGACCTCAATGCCAGGCGAGGTAATATCGAAGGCATCGAGACCCACGGTGAGACCTGTACGGTGAGGGCGTTGATCCCGCTGGCTGAGACCTTTGGCTATGCCACCGTGTTGCGGTCGCTGACTCAGGGGAGGGCTAGCTACTCGCTACAGTTCCACTGCTATAAGGAGCTTCCCCCCAGCCTGACCGAACAGGCCCAATTTAAGGTGAGAGGCTTCTAGGTATGCCCAAGCAGAAAATTCGGATAAAGGTCAAAGGATATGACCACAGGCTGGTAGACCAGTCGGTGGTACAGATTGTGGAGACCGTGGAACGGACGGGGGCGATAGTGGCTGGACCTGTCCCGCTGCCCACGCATATCCGCAAGTTCTGCGTCATCAGGTCCCCCCACATCGATAAGGACTCGAGGGAGCAGTTTGAGATCCGCACTCACAAACGCCTTATCGATATCCTGGAGCCGACATCTAAGACCATAGATGCTCTAACTCAGCTCCAGTTACCTTCTGGGGTGGAGATCGATATCAAGTTATAAGGTTTTTCTAACGATGTTTCCAGGCATGATCGGTAAGAAAATAGGTATTACCCAATTGTTTCGCGAAGACGGCGAAACGGTGGTAACGGCCATTGAGGCCGGTCCCTGCGTTATCACTCAGATTAAGACGAAAGAAAAGGACGGCTACAACGCTATCCAGCTTGGCTTTGGTGAGACGAAGCGGCTGAATGCTCCACAAAAGGGGAACCTCAAGGGCTTAGGGCTGTTCAAATACTTGCGCGAGTTCCGCGTCGAAGATGTCAGCGGGTTCAAGTTGGGGCAGAAGATCGACGTCGATATATTCAAACCCGGGGACTTGGTCGATGTCATCGGCACCTCGAAGGGTAAAGGGTTTGCCGGTGTGGTCAAGCGACATCATTTTGCCGGTGGTCCCAAGACACATGGCCAATCGGATAGACACCGGGCTCCGGGCTCAGTCGGTGCCACTACGTTCCCCGGGCGCGTGCTCAAAGGTACCCGTATGGCAGGCCATATGGGCAATGCCAGGGTTACGGTGCGCAATTTGAGAGTGGTGGAGGTGGACACGGCGCGCCATCTGTTGCTGGTTAAGGGCGCGGTGCCCGGTGGCAGGAATGGATTGGTGCTCGTCAGAAAAGCCATCAGAGGTGGTAAGAATGCGGCTAAAGCTTCATAATGTGGGCGGCCAGGTAGTGGGAGAGGTAGAAGTCAGGGACGACGTCTTTGATGTGCCTTTTAATGAGGCAGTGGTGCATCAAGTACTGGTAGCACAGTTAGCCAACCGGCGCCTGGGTACTGCGGACACCAAGACACGGGGTGACGTCAATATTGGTGGCAGGAAGCTATATCCGCAGAAGCATACCGGCAGGGCTCGGCACGGCGATGCTGGAGCACCTATTTTTGTGGGCGGTGGAGTAGCTCACGGACCGCATCCCAGGAGCTACCGGCAGGAGGTGCCCAAGAAGATGCGTCGTCTGGCTATCAGGTGTGTACTTTCGGACAAGGCAAAAAGCGGTCGCTTGATAGTCCTGGACAAACTGGAGCTGGCCAGCCCCAAGACGAAGGAAGTGGCTAAGGTCCTGGCCGCGCTGAAGGTCGAGGGGTCAGCCATAATTGCCACAAGTCAGAAAGACGATAGGCTAGTCAGAGCGGCGCGTAATTTGCCGAAGGTCAAGACGATGCTGGCTTCGTTGCTTAACGTAGCTGATTTATTATCATATAGGTTTCTGATAATGCCCGAGGATGCGGTGCGTGTGGTCGAGGACCTATGGGGCGTGAAACCCAGAGCCAGAGCGATAGCGGCTGCTGATTGAGTTTGAGAGAGATCGAAATGCATCTTTACCAGGTACTGAAACGCCCGATAATCTCGGAGAAAACGACTGTCCTTAAAGAGCAGGGCAAATATGCTTTTGAGGTGGTAAAAGGGGCAAGCAAGCGCCAGGTCAAGGAGGCGGTGGAGCTTGCCTTCAAGGTCGATGTAGTCAAGGTGAATATCGTAAATGTACCCGGCAAAACGAAGAGGTTTGGCAGGCGTCAGGTGGAGACGCCGGAGTGGAAGAAGGCGGTGGTGACCCTAGCCCCAGGACAGAAGATAGAGTTCTTCGAAGGAGTGTAAAAGGTCAGAGCTGAGGTAGTAACGTGGGCTCAGTCATAAAAAAGCGCAGAAAGAAGATGGCAAAACACAAACATCGCAAGCTGCTGAAGAAGACGCGATGGCAGCGGAGACATCCTTAGAGAGGTAGGCTGCTTTGGGACTGAAGACTTTCAAACCGACATCACCCGGCAGGCGGGGCATGGTCAGTGCCACCTTTGAGGAAATAACGAAGACCGTGCCCGAGAAGTCGCTTTTGTTGCCATTGAAGAAGAAGGCAGGGCGCAATAACCGGGGTGTGATCACGGTACGACATCGTGCTGGAGGTGCCAAGCGGCGGCTGCGCATTATAGACTTCAAAAGGGACAAGCTCGGCGTGCCGGGCAAAGTGGCAGCTATCGAATATGACCCCAACCGCTCGGCGCGCATTGCCTTGATACACTATGTCGACGGTGAAAAACGCTACATACTGGCGCCGCTGGGGTTGAATGTGGGTGATACTGTAACGGCTGGTGAAGGTGCCGAGATCAAGCCCGGTAACGCTTTGCCACTGGGTTCCATCCCCGACGGCACGCTGATACACAATCTGGAACTTGAGCCGGGAAAGGGTGGCCAACTGGTGCGCAGTGCTGGCGTGGTAGCGCAGGTGCTGGGCAAGGAGGATAAGTACACACTGGTTCGTCTGCCGTCGGGCGAGGTGCGCCGTTTTCTGTCCACCTGCGTGGCCACTATAGGCCAGGTGGGCAATGTGGAGCATAGGGGAATCAAGCTGGGCAAAGCCGGGCGCACCAGGTGGCTGGGGAGGCGTCCCCAGGTTCGGGGTTCGGCAATGACTCCGCGGGACCATCCCCATGGCGGTGGTGAGGGCCGGGCCCCCAGAGGGATGGCGCCCAAGACGCCTTGGGGCAAGCCGGCGCTGGGAGAGAAGACACGACGAGCCAAACCCTCGGACAGGTTGATTGTGAAGCGGCGAAAGGAGTAATATTTATTATTTTGGAGTATTAGAAAGAAATGTCACGTTCATCAAAAAAGGGTCCTTATTGTGACCCCAAGTTGCTCAAAAAAGTAGAGGCGCTTAACCGCTCCGGAGGAAAAGCGGTAATAAAAACGTGGTCCCGGGGTTCTACCATACTGCCCGAGATGATCGGTCATGCCATTGCCGTACATGACGGGCGGCGTCATGTACCCATTTTTATTACAGAGAATATGGTGGGGCATAAGCTGGGGGAATTTGCACCGACCAGGACCTTCCGTGGTCATACCGCTAAAGCGCAAGTGACAGTACAGGCTAAGAAGAAGTAATAGCTACGGACATGAAAGTGAAGGCTGAAGCTAAGGATGTACGCATCTCAGCACAGAAGGTGAGATTGGTTGTTGACCTGGTGCGTGGCAAGAAGGTGGACGAGGCGCTGGCGATGCTCAAGTTCTTGCCCACACCGGCGGCTCGGGAGGTAGCCAAGGTGATCAAGTCGGCGGCAGCCAATGCGGAGAACAATTTTCAGATGGAACCTACGGCGCTTAGGATCACAGAGATCTTTGCCGATGAGGGGCACAGGCTGAAGAGGTTCCGCCCTCAGGCGAGGGGACGTGTCAACCCCATCCTTAAGCGCTCCACCCATATAAAAGTCTTTGTTGAGGAGGAGGCAAGTGGGGCATAAGGTACATCCTTACGGTTTTAGGATCGGTGTAATTCGCGGCTGGCAGTCCAAGTGGTATAGCGAAAAGCATTACACCGAGTTCTTGCAGGAAGACTTGAAACTGCGCAAGGCTATAGCTGAAAAGTGTGCCGATGGCGGCGTTGCCAGGGTGGGGATCGAGCGTACCGGAAATGAGGTGGTGGTAACCCTATACTCAGCGCGCCCGGGTATCGTTATCGGAAGAGGGGGCCAACGGGCTGAGGAGTTGAAGAAGCACCTTGAGGAGATATGTGGCAAGAGGGTGAGGCTGTCCATCAAAGAGGTGGAGCAGCCGGAGCTGGAGGCGGTGGTGGTGGCGAGGACTATCGCTGACCAGATCGAGCGCAGGATGGCCTTTCGTAGGGCGATGAAACAAGCTGCTTTTCGGACGATGCAAGCTGGGGCTAAAGGTATAAAAATTAGCTGCGCCGGCAGATTGGGCGGTGTAGAGATCGCCCGCCGTGAGACTACCCTTCAGGGGCAACTGCCGTTGCATAAGCTATGTGCCGATATTGACTATGGTTTTGTCGAAGCTAAGACCACATTGGGCAATATCGGGATAAAGGTCTGGATTTACAAAGGCGATATTACACCGGAGGTAAGTAGAGAACTTGTTGCAGCCGAAACGAGTGAAGTATCGTAAAGCCCAGCGAAGGCACTTACGGGGTAAGGCACAAGCCGGGAACACCCTCGCCTTTGGAGAGTTTGGTCTGCAAGCTCTAGAGGGTGCTTGGGTGACGGGAAGGCAGATCGAAGCTGCGCGCCGCGTCATCGTGCGCTACTTGCGCCGCGGCGGGCGTATGTGGATACGCATTTTCCCGGACAAGCCGGTTACTAAGAAGCCGGCGGAAACAAGGATGGGTAGTGGCAAGGGTGCTCCTGATCATTGGGTAGCTGTGGTAAAGCCGGGCAGGATACTGTTTGAAGTGAGCGGCATCAAGGAGGATATGGCCCATGAGGCACTGCACCTGGCATCGTACAAACTGCCTATAGCTACCAGGTTTGTGGTAAAAGAGGGCGTTAAGCAAGAGGCGACAGCATGAAGGTTGACGAAATCCGTGCTTTGCGTAACGAGGAGCTAGCCAAGAAGCTTGAGGAAGCCTATGAGGAGCTGTTCAATCTGAGGTTTCGCCTGGCGACAAGACAGCTAGCGAACACCAGCGAGCTGAAAAAGGTGAAGAAAAAGATCGCCAGGATCAAGACGGTATTAAGAGAGAGGGAGCTAGGAATAAGGTAGCCCATGACAGGCAAGCGAAAAGTGAGGATAGGTACAGTAATAAGCGACAAGATGGACAAGACAGTTGTGGTGCAGGTGGAAAGCCTGACGAGGCATCCACTGTACAAGAAGGTGACAAGGCGGCGAGCCAAATTCAAGGCACACGACGAGGAAAACAAGTGCCGCATTGGCGATGTGGTGAAGATAATGGAGACACGCCCGCTTTCCAAAGAGAAGCGCTGGCGTGTCGTTGAGATATTGCAGAAGAAAGAGAAGGTTGAGGTTGAGCCCGGTGAGGTAACTTGAGCGGGTATCTTTTTAGGAACCAGAGATGATCCAGCCTTATACCAGACTTAAAGTAGCTGATAATACTGGTGCCAGACAGATTATGTGTATCAATGTGCCCGGCGGTACCCGGCGGCGCTACGCCACCGTCGGAGATATTATTGTGGGTACGGTAAAGCGTGCTATCCCCGGTGGGGTGGTAAAGAAAGGGGATGTTGTCCGGGCGGTGGTCGTCCGCGTGGCAAGGCAGTACCATCGACCTGACGGTTCCTATGTCAAGTTCGATGAGAATGCCGCAGTTATCCTGGACGACAAAAATAACCCGCGTGGCACTCGTATTTTCGGTCCGGTGGCCAGAGAGCTGAGGGACAAAAACTTCATGAAGATAATCTCGCTGGCCCCTGAGGTATTGTGAGGCATTGTAGCGATGAAGATCAGAAAGAACGATACCGTGCTAGTGATCGCCGGCAAAGATAGGGGGAAGAAGGGCAAGGTCAGGAAGGCTATGCCCAAAGAGCAGAAGGTGATAGTCGAAGGGATAAACATGATTAAGCGTCATTCACGGGCTCGGGGAGTGGCCAGACAGGCCGGCATTATCGAACTCGAGGCGCCGGTCCATGTGTCTAATGTCATGCTCATTTGCGGAAAATGCAACAAGCCGACGCGGGTCGGTTATCGCTTTTTGGATGATGGCAGGAAGGTGCGTGTTTGTCGCTCCTGTAGTGAGGTAATTGACTGATTGGATGTACCTGTGCCATGTCTCGTCTTAAGGAAAAGTATGTGAAAGAAGTGGTACCGAAACTTATGGAGAAGTTTGGATACAAGAACGTGATGCAGGTACCACGGCTGAGCAAGATCGTGTTGAACATAGGTCTCGGGGAAGCAGTGCAGAACCCCAAGGCCCTAGAAGCTGCGGAGAAGGACCTGGCGCTGATCTCGGGACAGCATCCGGTGACGACACGGGCCAAGAAGTCCATTGCGGCGTTCAAGATCAGGGCTGGTGTGCCCGTGGGGATGATGGTGACCCTCAGGGGCAAGAGGATGTACGATTTCTTTGATAAGCTGGTAAGTGTGGTGCTGCCGCGGGTGCGGGATTTTCAGGGGGTGCCACGGGACTCCTTTGATGGCGCTGGCAACTATACATTGGGACTTAAGGAACAGATCGTTTTTCCGGAGATTGAATATGATAAGGTGGACAGGCTGAGGGGACTGGAGATAACCATAGTGACCACGGCAGCCACTGCAGAGGAAGGCAGGTACCTGCTCGAGTGTCTGGGCATGCCTTTCAGGAAGCAATGAGGTTACTGAGATATGGCGAAACTATCTAAAGTTCTTAAATCTATGCGACCGCCGAAGTATAAGGTGCAGCACCGCAACCGCTGCCGGTTGTGCGGTAGGCCTCGTGCCTTTATCCGGCAGTTTGGGCTGTGCCGTATCTGCTTTCGGCAGCTTGCCTTAAAGGGGGAGATCCCGGGGGTGAGAAAGTCGAGCTGGTGACACGGAGGACTGTTATTTATGGTCACTGACCCTATTGCTGATATGCTGACTCGGATCCGAAACGCCGTGATGGTGAGGCATGATAGCGTCCTTGTCCCGGTCTCAAAGATGAAGCTAGCTATAGCCAAGATTCTTAAGGAGGAAGGCTTTATTTCGGATTATACTCTCCTCAGGGGCAGACCGCAGAGGATGATAAAGATAACTCTGAAATATATAGATGGACAGCCGGCGGTGAGGGGGCTGGAGCGGGTGAGTAAACCAGGTCTCAGGGTATATGTGGGGCGCGGTGAGATACCCCGCGTTTACGGCGGGCTGGGCATAGCTATCCTGTCCACGTCGAAAGGATTGATGACTGGACAGCAAGCCTGGCAGCGAAAGCTGGGTGGAGAGCTACTGTGTTACGTATGGTAAGTTCTGTGGAGAGCTATTATGTCGCGCATAGGTAGGATGCCGATCCACGTTCCTCAGGGTGTCAAGGTGACCATAAAAGGGAATGAGGTAACGGTAGAGGGTGCTAAAGGAAAGCTTACGCGCGCCTTTCATCCGGACATCTCTATCGCTTTAGAGGACGGTAAGCTGGAGGTGACCAGGCCAACAGGCAACAGGAACCACCGTGCTTTGCACGGGTTGACGCGGTCGCTGCTGGCTAATATGGTAGAGGGTGTGACCAAGGGCTTTGAGAAAGTCCTGGAGCTAAGTGGTGTGGGGTACAGGGCACAGAAGGTTGGAAATGCGCTGTCCTTGCAGGTCGGTTTCAGTCACCCGGTGGAATTTACACCGCCGCCGGGGATAGATATTGTGGTCGAGGGAGCGAACCGTGTCCGTGTCATCGGCATTGATAAAGAACTGGTGGGGAGGACTGCAGCTGAAATCAAGGCTATAAGGCCCCCCGATTCCTATAAGGGAAAGGGTATCAGGTATGCGGGTGAGAAAATTCGGCTCAAGCCAGGTAAGGCCGGAAAGGCGTCAGCCAAAGGCTAAGGAGATGAGATGGCTAAAGTAGATGTTAGATTGGCGCGAAAGAGGCGTCATGTTCGCATCCGAAAGAAGGTGGTGGGCACGCCTGCTAGGCCAAGGCTGTGCGTTTTCCGGAGTTTGAACCATATCTATGCTCAGGTTATCGACGACTCCAGAGGACATACCCTGGCAATAGCCAGCAGCCTTGAGCCGGAGATAAGGGGCAGGGCAGATGGGAAGAAAAAGGTCGAGGTGGCTGAAGTGGTGGGCACACTGGTAGCCCAGAGGGCTTTGAGCAAAGGCATAAAACAGGTCGTCTTCGACCGCGGCGGTTGCAAGTATCACGGGAGAGTAAAGGCTTTGGCAGAAGCGGCGAGGAAGGCCGGACTGGATTTTTGAGGTTTGTGTTTATGAAAGCGGTGACCAAAATGCCCAAGAACAAGGCAAAAGTTGACCCTGCTGAGCTGGAGCTGGAAGAAAGACTGGTGGCACTGAACCGTGTGACCAAGGTGGTGAAGGGCGGCAAAAGGCTTCGTTTTCGTGCTCTGGTGGTGGTCGGAGATGGAAAGGGGCATGTGGGTGCTGGTATCGGTAAGGCTAGAGAGGTTCCGGAAGCGGTACGTAAAGCGGGTGCTACTGCCAAGAAAGATCTGTTCAAGGTGGCCATGTCAGGCACCACAATACCACACGAGATTCGATCCAAGTACGGGGCGGCGGAGATATTGCTGAAACCTGCGGTACCCGGTACAGGCGTTATTGCTGGTGGTGGTGTCCGAGCGGTGCTGGAGGCCGCGGGTATAAAGGACGTCTTAAGTAAGTCGTTGGGTTGTTCCAATCCCATAAATGTGGTCAGGGCCACTCTCATAGCCCTGGCGACCTTAAGAAACCCCGAGGAGGTCCTTTCCCAGCGCAAGGGAGAAACTGCGACCAAGGGAGAGAAGTCAGGTGGCTAGACTGCGGATCACCTGGGTCAAAAGTGATATCGGTTATGAAAAAGACCAGAGGCGGACACTTAAGGCCTTAGGGTTCCGCCGTCTTCAACAAACGGTGGAGCATGAGGACTCGCCTGCCATAAGAGGTATGGTAGCCAAAGTCAAGCATCTGGTCAGAATGGAAGTGATCGAAGATGGAGCAGCATGAACTGAAACCTCCTGCGGGAGCTAGGCGCAAAAGAAAACGGGTTGGCTGTGGCGATGGCAGCGGTCATGGTAGTTATTCGGGACGCGGCTGCAAGGGGCAAAAGTCGCGTTCCGGCGGTGGGGTGCGTCCCGGATTTGAAGGTGGGCAGCTGCCGCTGGTTAAACGTTTGCCGCACAAGCGTGGCTTTACTAACATCTTCAAGACTGAGTACCAAATCGTCAATGTGGGGCAGTTGAAAGCTTTTCCGCCTAACACTGAGGTCACCCCCCAGGTTCTCTTTGATGCCGGTCTAGTCAAGAGTAAAGGACGACCGATCAAAGTCTTGGGGGATGGGGACATCAACTGCCCGCTGGTGGTGAAAGCCAACGAATTCTCCGCTTCTGCCGAGAAGAAGATACTGGCTGTTGGGGGGAGGGTGGAGCGCATTTAGCCATGCAGCAGGTATCAGGAAGGCCCCGTCTTATTCAGGCAATGATTGACGCCTTTTCGTTGCCTGACTTGAGGCGTCGACTGGTGTTTACTTTTGCCATGCTGGTGGTCTTCCGGTTCATCGCCCATATCCCCATGCCAGGTCTGGATGTGGTGGCGATGCGCGACCTCTTTGAGCGGAACCAGCTATTGGGCATGCTCGACCTGTTCACCGGTGGGGCCATGCGCAACTTCAGCGTAGCAGCGATGGGGGTCTACCCCTACATAACCGCTTCCATCGTGATGCAGCTGCTGGTACCGGTTATACCGGCACTGAGGGCGCTTTCGCAGGAGGGTGAGGCTGGCAGGCGGAGGATCAGCCAGATCACACACTGGCTGACGGTGCCCCTGGCTGCTTTGCAGGGCTATGCCCAGATAAACCTGCTGCGGAGTCAGGGGGTGGTGAGCACGGCGGCAGCATTCCCAACATTTGCCATGGTACTTTCGCTGACCGCTGGCACCATATTCCTTGTCTGGTTGGGGGGGCTAATCACAGAGCGGGGCGTCGGCAACGGAGTCTCCATAATCATTTTCGGCGGCATCGTTGCCCAACTCCCTGAGATGATCGGGCGCGGCCTTATCGTGAGGGAGAACATTACGGGGCTTATCGCTTTTACCCTTCTGGGACTGGTTACCATAGCCTTTATAGTCATGTTCACCGAGGCACACCGTCGCATTCCTGTCCAGTATGCCCGGACGACATTTCGCGGCGCCCGGATGTACCGCCAGACCGGCTCCACGCATATTCCGCTCAAGGTGAACTCTGCCGGTATGATACCGCTCATCTTTGCCATCTCGCTGATGATCTTTCCCGGCACCATTGCCAGCTATTTCGCCAGCCCAATGGGGCAGGAGCCGAACTTTGCCAACGCTATCATGGACTGGTTTAACCCCGACGCTCCCCTCCCCCGGGGATTGTTTTATTGGGCGCTCTATTTCCTGATGGTGGTAGCATTCGCCTTTTTCTATACCATGGTCATATTCGAGCAGATGGACCTGGCGCGGACATTGCAACGCCAGGGTGGTTTTATTCCTGGAGTGCGTCCGGGGAAGCCCACCACAGAATATCTTAACGGGGTGATAACCAGGATAACCTGGGGTGGTGCGCTGTTCCTCGCCACGGTGGCGGTGTTGCCCTTTTTCATCCGTAGCATAACTGATGTAGCGGTGCTGACTATATCGAGCACGGGCTTACTAATAGTTGTCGGTGTTGCCCTAGACACAATGAAGCAGATCGAAGCCCAGCTGACTATGCGCCGCTATGAGGGTTTCCTGAGGTAGCTTGTCAGATGTATCTCGTCTTTCTTGGTGCACCTGGAGCTGGCAAAGGGACTCAGGCAGCTATTGTTTCCAAGAGACTGTCCTTAGCCCATATAGCTTCTGGTGACCTGTTCCGTGAGGCGGTGGAGAAGGGCACAGAGCTGGGGAAAAAGGTCAAGGGATATATGGAAAAAGGGGAGCTGGTGCCCGATGAGGTAACCATAGAACTGGTGTCGAAGCGCCTTGATGCGCAGGACTGCCGGGAGGGCTGCATTTTTGACGGTTTTCCGCGCACCCTTGCTCAGGCTGAGGCACTAGACAGGATGCTGGCCGCACGGGGCAAAGCCATAGACAGGGTGGTGTACATTGAAGTGTCAGAAGCGGAGCTGCTGAAACGTTTAGGAGGACGGTGGGTGTGCCGTAAATGCCAGGCACCATACCACGAGGTCACCTCTCCGCCGAAGGTAGCGGTGGTATGCGACAGGTGTGGCGGTGAACTGTACCAGCGTCCTGATGACAGAGTGGAGACGGTGAAGGAACGCCTCAGGGTCTATTTTGACCAGACAGTGCCGCTTCTGGACTATTATCAGGCCCAGGGCAAGCTGGTACGGGTAAATGGTCAGCGTGGCATTGAGGACGTGGCTGAAGCGATAGTCAGTTCTGTAGACAAAAAGTAGCGGAACATGGGTGACCGTGATAATTATCAAGTCGCCACAGGAGATAGCCTTTATGCGTCAGGCCGGCAGGATAGTGGCTGTGGTGCTGGAGAGGCTGAAGGAAGAGATAAGACCTGGGGTGACCACACGCCATCTTGATATGGTAGCTATGAGAGAAGTAAAGAGATACGGCGCTAGAGCTTCATTCAAAGGTTACCGGGGGTTTCCGGCACATCTTTGCGTCTCGGTGAATGACGAGATTGTGCACGGTATACCCGGTGAGCGGGAGCTTAAAGAAGGTGATGTAGTGTCGTTAGATTTCGGTGCCGTAGTCAACGGTTTACACGGTGATGCTGCTATCACTGTGGGCGTTGGCAGGCTGAGCGCGCAGGCAGAAGAGCTGATAAATGTGACTAGGACCGCCCTGATGATGGGGATAAAGGCGGCGCGCTGCGGTGGCTATGTGGGAGATATATCAGCAGCGATCCAGAGCTATGTTGAGGGGAAAGGGTTTTCGGTGGTGCGCGAGTATTCTGGACATGGAATAGGCAGGGACCTGCATGAAGACCCGCTGGTGCCCAATTTCGGCTCGCCAGGAGGGGGGCCTCTGCTTCAAAGAGGGATGACGCTGGCGGTGGAGCCGATGGTTACCGCTGGCGACTGGCGAACGAGGGTCGCCCCTAACCGGTGGACGGTGCTTACCGCTGACGGAAGTCTGGCGGCCCATTTTGAGCACACCATTGTAATCACAGATGATGAGGCGGAAATACTCACTCTGGTATAATTGTTTTGTATGCCTAAGAAAGAGAGCATAGAGGTCGAAGGAGTGGTGATCGAGTCGCTACCGAATGCCACCTTTCGGGTGCAACTACCCAATGGACATGTGGTCTTAGCCCATGTCTCGGGAAAGATGCGGAAATACTATGTCCGCATTCTACCACAGGACAGGGTGCTGGTGGAGCTTTCCCCGTACGATCTGTCGCGGGGGCGGATAACCTACAGGTTGAAGTGAGGCTTTTCCCATTGACATTTTGACAGGATTGGCAATAAAGTATATTATTTAAAAGTTTTTGACTATTGAACATTGGTGATTGGACATGAAAGTAAGATCGTCAGTGAAACGCCGCTGTGCCAAGTGCAAAATTATCCGGCGCCATGGAGTGGTACGTGTCATTTGTGAGAACCCGAAGCATAAGCAAAGACAGGGATAAAAAGAGGAGCAGGTGAAAGATGGCACGAATCGCTGGTGTCGACATACCCAACGAAAAGAAGGTCTATATCTCGCTGCAGTACATTCATGGTATAGGGCCTACCCTGAGCCGCAAGGTGCTTCAGACAGCCGGGGTAAACCCCGATGCCAAGGTAAAGGACCTTAAGGAGCAGGAGCTAACCCGTATACGCGAGATCATCGACCGGGAGTATACAGTCGAAGGTGAGCTGCGCAAGGAGGTCAACCTTAATATCAAGAGGCTCATCGAGATCGGCTGCTATCGCGGTATCAGACATCGCCGCGGCTTGCCGGTCCACGGGCAGCGGACGCGCACCAACGCCCGCACCAAGCGTGGGCCGCGAAAGACGGTGGCTGGCCGCGGACAGAGGCGTGGTCTGGCAAAGAAGTAACGGAGTAGATAATCATGCCTGGAAAAGCTAGGAGCAGTGGCAGAAGACGAGAGCGAAAACAAGTAGGCGAAGGTAGGGCTTACATCCAGTCCACATTCAACAATACTATCGTGATCATGACCGATGCTAAGGGGAATGTCATCGCCTGGAGCAGCTCGGGCACAGCGGGGTTCAAGGGGTCGAGGAAAGGCACGCCATATGCAGCCCAAATGGCAGCACAGCAAGCTGCCCAGAAAGCTAGAGAACACGGTCTGAGGCAGGTGGAGGTGCTGGTGAAAGGTCCTGGCAGCGGGCGTGAGGCTGCGATCCGTGCCATTCAGGCATCCGGAATTATGGTAACCGCGATCAAGGATGTGACGCCGGTACCGCACAATGGCTGCCGGCCTCGTAAAAGGAGGCGAGTCTAAATATGGCGCGCTATACTGATGCCGTCTGTCGGTTGTGTCGTCGTGTTGGCGACAAACTGATGCTTAAAGGTGACAGGTGCTATACTTCCAAGTGCGCTCTTGAACGTCGGAGCGTTCCACCGGGCTACAACGCAACGGCGAAACGGCGTACCAGGAAATCAGAGCGCGGTCTACAATTGCTGGAGAAGCAGAAAGCCCGGTATACTTATGGACTTTTGGAGCGCCAGTTTTGGAAGTTCTTTGCCGAGGCTGAGAGGCTTCCGGGGGTCACCGGTGAAAACCTGCTTATACTACTGGAAAGACGCCTTGACAATGTGGTCTACCGCCTCGGTTTTGCCAGCTCTAGGGCGCAGGCAAGACAGGTCGTGCGTCACGGTCATATCCTGGTGAATGGGCGCAGGGCTGACATCCCTTCCTACCTGGTAAAACCGGGCGATGTCATTGCTTGGCGTGAATCCAGCAAGAACACCGAATATTACAAGATGGTGGCCCAGACTGCTGGGGATGTGGTCATTCCCACCTGGTTGTCGCTGGACAAACAAAAGCTCATCGGTAAGGTAGTCAGCCTGCCGGTCGCTGAGGACATACAAGCAAAGTTTGATGTAAAGTCGATAGTTGAGTACTACTCACGCTAGGTATGGAGCTGCTGTGCTAGAGTTAGCATTGCCAAAAGTAGAGTGTGTGGAGAGCACTGCGACATACGGACGTTTTGTCGCTGAGCCGGTGGAGAAAGGCTTCGGCATTACCTTGGGGAACAGCCTGCGCAGGGTGCTGTTAAGTTCGTTGCCCGGCGCGGCCGTCACCTGGGTCTGGATAGAGGGTGTCCAGCACGAGTTCTCTACTATACCACATGTGAAAGAGGACGTAATCGAGTTCCTGCTTAACGTTAAAGCAGTGCGCTTTCGCCACTCCGTCCAGAGAAGTGGTAGGGCTAGGCTGGAGGTGCAGGGCGAAGGGAAGGTATGCGCCGGGGATATTCAAGCACCTGCCGGGTTTGAGATTGCCAACCCCGAGCTCCATCTGGCCACTCTGGATACTGCCGAAGCTAAGTTGATTGTTGAGTTCAACATCGAGGTCGGCAGAGGATATATCCCGGCAAAGTCCGGTGATAACTTGCCCGCCGGTGTCATCCCGATAGACGCTATTTTCTCACCGGTGCGGAGAGCAATTTTTTCCGTCGAGCCCAGCAGTGCCAGGGAGGGGAGTACTCTGGAGAAACTGACGCTGGAGATATGGACGGATGGGACATTGTCTCCCCTCGAGGCTTTGACCCAGAGCGCTGCCGTACTGGTGGAGCAGTTCAATTGCTTCCGCGAGTTGGTGAAGGCGGCCGTGGAGGAGGGAGCAGAGGTGGTCTGGCAACGCGTGATTCCTCCAGAGCAGTATCTCATGCCCCTCGACCAGTTGCCACTTTCCACTCATACCTACAACAGCCTGAGGAGGGCTGGCGTCACCACCGTAGGGCAGGTGCTGGAGAAGGGGATTGACAAACTGACCTCGCTACCCGGTTTCGGGACGAAGTCCAGGGAGGAGGTACAGGCAGCTCTGGAAAAACTTGGCATCCCTATGGTGACGGAACCTAAGGAAAAGAAACGGCGCCAGAAGAAGTCGGTATAAGTGGAAGAAGATTCCCCCGAGTCTGGTGAAGAACGAGGCAGAGATGAGACATAGAGTGGATGGTAGAAAATTCAGTCGGACCACAGAGCAGCGGTGGGCTTTGTACCGCAACTTGGTGTCCGACCTCATCCGCTACGAGAAAATCGTGACCACAGAGGCAAAGGCAAAAGAGGTGCGAGGTCTGGCGGAGAAGATGATCACTTTGGGCAAGGAGGGGAGCCTCGCCTCTCGGCGTCGCGCCCTAGCGTTCATCACCGATAAAAAGCTGGTGGAAAAGTTGTTCGACGAGCTAGCTCCCAGGTTTAAGGAACGCCCCGGAGGGTATACTAGGATTACTAAGCTGGGGAGAAGAGTGGGAGATGGGGCGCCCCTGGTGCAGTTAGAAATGGTGGAATAACGTTGCCACCATATGGGTGAGGTGGCGCTCTTTAACAACAAAGTCGTACTTTTGGTGGAGTACCACGGCGGCAACTATTGTGGCTTCCAGTGGCAGCCCGGTGTACCTACTGTCCAAGACGAGCTGGAGAAGGCGATAAGGAAGGTGACCGGGGAGGCGGTTCGTGTGGTTGCCGCCAGCCGTACCGATAGCGGGGTGCATGCCCTGGGGCAGGTGGTGAGCTTTAGGACGCGGTCGATGCTGTCGCCGCGGACATTTGTGCGGGCGTTGAACTTCTATCTACCCAGGGACATAGCCATCAAAGGGGCCTGCAGGGTAGACGTGAAGTTTGACGTCAGGCGTGATGCTACCAGTCGGGAGTATGAGTATAAGATACTGAACAGCCCGACGCGCTCACCCCTGTGGGAGGGACTCGCCTACTTCGTGCCTCAGAAGCTGGATGTCGAGATGATGGACAGGGCATGTAAACTGCTGGAGGGAGAGCACGATTTCGCCTCCTTCGGCGCTGATTTGGGGAAGCGCAGAAGCACGGTGCGCACTCTATATGAGGCTGGGGTAGAAAGGGAGGGGGAAATTGTGGCCCTGCGCATGCGGGCTAACTCTTTCCTGCCCCATCAGGTGCGCAACACGGTGGGGTTACTGGTCAGGGTAGGGCTGGGGAAAGCTGGACCCGAGGAGCTCCACCGGGTTATGGAGGCGAAAAAGCTGGGCTTAGCCGGACCGACCGCGCCAGCCCATGGTCTATATTTAGTAAAAGTGGAATACCCGTATATTCTGGAGATGGAAAATTGAAGACGTATGCAACTAAAGCTAGCGATGTAGAGCGCCGGTGGCATCTGATAGATGCTGCCGGGCAGACGCTGGGCAGGCTGGCATCTAAGATAGCCAGACTGCTTATGGGCAAGCACAAGCCGATATATGCCCCTTATCTGGACACCGGCGATTATGTGGTCGTAATTAACGCTGCCAAGGTGAGGGTCACCGGCAAGAAAGCCAGGGAGAAGATTTATTACCGCCATTCTGGCTATCCCGGAGGACTCAGGGCGGTTACCCTTAGTGAGATGCTTGCTAGACACCCCACTCAGGTAATTGGGCATGCCGTAAAGGGTATGCTGCCAGACACCGATTTAGGCAGGCGCATGTTGAAGAAGCTTAAAGTTTATGCTGGTGAGGACCACCCCCACAAGGCGCAGCTAGCTGCGTCGAAAGCGACCGCCAAGGAGGTTAAAGGCACATGACCACACAGACCTATGTCCCGGGCACGGGTAAGCGTAAGTGCGCTATAGTGCGGGTGAAGCTGTTCCCTGGCGGTAGCGGAAGGCTTACGGTGAATGGTAAGCCCTATGAGGAGCTGTTCCCTCGCTTGACCCACCAGCGCGCCATCATGCAACCGTTTATGGTCACCGAGACCGTGGGCAAGTTCGATGTCGAGGCGAAGGTGGAAGGTGGTGGCATCAGTGCTTGGGCGGATGCCATGCGCCACGGTATCTCCCGGGCGCTTGTTGCCTACAATGAGAACTTCAAGCCGCTGTTGCGGTATGCCGGCCTGTTGACACGCGATGCCAGAGTGAAGGAGCGTAAGAAGTACGGCTTAAAGCGCGCCCGCAAAGCGCCGCAGTATACTAAGCGTTAGTCCGACGATCTTCACTAAAAGGTTATCCCCTGCTTCAAGCAGTTGAAGGCCTCCATGCGGTTTCTCTCGGCGCAGGTGAGCCTACCGTTTGCTGTCGCCAGTATGCAATCGTAGATCTCCTTTCCTACGTCGGCGAGCGCCCTCTCGCCTTCAAGTATGGTACCGGCATCCACGTCTATGTCACCTTTCATGGTTCTAAAAATGGTGGAATTGCTGGACACTTTAATGACCGGTACTGCAGGGAAACCCACCGGTGTCCCTCTGCCGGTGGTGAATACGATTATCTGTGCACCGGCGGCAGCCATGCCCGCCATGGCATCGATGTCGTAGCCTGGGGTGTTCATGATGACCAGCCCGCTGCGACTGGGCCTCTCGGCGTAGCCCACGATTTCCACTATTGGCGAGGTACCTGCCTTGGCATTACAGCCCAGGGATTTCTCGGTAATGGACGATAGCCCGCCATCGATATTTCCCGGGGCAATGACCAGCCCAGCAAGCTCACCCAATGCCTCCCTCACCCGTTTTTCCTGCTCCAGTATTAACTTCTGCAATTTTTCGCCCAACTCGGGGTCAGGACAACGTTTTTTCAGGATGTGGTCGGTGCCGATCATCTCGGTGACCTCACCCATGATCACGCTCGCCCCTTCAGCTACCAGCATATCTGCAGCTACACCCAGCGCCGGGTTGGCGGTGACACCTGAGAATGCGTCCGAGCCGCCGCATTTCAACCCCACCAGCAGTGCGCTCAGCGGCACCGGCTCTCGTTTTTGTCGTTTGAGGTGGGCGGCGAACTTTTTAATAAGCTGACTAGCTTTATTTACGGTGGCTTTGCTTCCCGAGGTCTGTATCAGCAGTGATTCCACGGGCTTATCCTTTACCCCTGTTGCCACATATTCCGGCTTGAGCACCTCGCAGCCCAGCCCGATGATGAGGACGGCGCCGACGTTAGGGTGGCTTGCCATGCCACCCAACGTCTTCAAACTAAAGGTCAGGTCTTCGGGGCCGTAGCCACAGCCGTAGGCGTGCTTTACGGTCATTATCTCCGGGAACATGCGTTCCAGCGCTTCCACCACGCCGTTGGCGCAGGCGACCGATGACATCACCAATATATGGTTCCTCACCCCTGCCCTGCCGTCCTCGCGGCGGTAACCGTTAAACTCCATATCTTGCCTCCAGTGCTTTAACCTTCTACGGGCCTGGTGTTGTGCAGGTGCACCCACTGTCCCACAGCGATGTCATCGGTAGCCACCACAATTGGTTCGCCATATCGGACGACCGGCCTACCCACGGCGATCGGCTCCAGGGCTATCTTGTGGCTGGCGGGTATATCCTCAGCTGCCACGCACATTTCTGTGTCGTCTATTATCACCGGCTCGCCCTTCTTTATTTCGCGTATGGCGATGGCAACATTGTCAGCAAGGTTGATTTTCAAAGCATTATTCTTTACCTTCAATTCAGTCCCCTGCCTGTTTTACCCTTCCATCTGATGGAGAGCAGCGGTGTCCACCTTGTTTGAGGCGAGCAGCGATTCCACCTCTCCTTTCTGTTCCCAGTCAAAGCGGAGGGCGATGCCGCAGTCGCTGGAGAACTGGCGTGGTGTTGGAATGAGCTTCACTTTCAGTCCGGCTTTAGATAGCAGCCTCTCCGCCTGCATCGCTGCCGAGGTGGTGTGGAAAAGTATCACTCCGTATCTCATGACCTGATCACCCTGGCTATGGCTCGAAGCGCAGTCTCCACCTCAGCGAGCGTGGTGAAGATGCCTGGCGCTAGCCGCACGGTGCCCTCGGGGAAAGAGCCGATCGTCCTGTGGGCTGCTGGGGCACAGTGCAAGCCCACCCGTACCAGCACATCATGCTCCTCGTCGAGCCTCATCCCAATTTCAGACACCGTCTTGCCCTCCACGGTAAAAGAGACTATGGCAACGCATCTTTCGGCGTCAAGTGTACCATAAATTTTGATGCCTGGTATCTGTGACAGCCCCTCGATAAACCGGCGGGTAAGGTCCTTCTCACGTTCGCGGATGGCGTCCATTCCCCTTTGCCTCAGCCATCTTATCCCGGCCTGCAAGCTGGCGATGCCCACCAGATTGGGGGTCCCGCTCTCGAACTTGTCAGGAAGGAATTCGGGGTGTTCCTCAAGCTCGGACTGGCTTCCGGTGCCACCCCGCATCAGTGGTTCTATCTGTGAGACATCAACGCCTGATCGAATCACCAGACCACCGCTGCCAGGTGAGCCCAGCAGCGCTTTGTGCCCGGTAAAGGCAAAAAGGTCGATGGCTAGCCCCTGAATGTCTATGGGCAGGGCGCCAGCCGCCTGGGCGGCATCGACGAGGAACAGGGCACCGGCCCTATGGGCGATGTCGGCGATCTCTTTTATCGGCATAATGGTGCCGACCACATTGCTGGCAAAAACGCTAATTACAAGCTTTGTCCTTGGCGTTACCACCTTCGCCATCTCTGCCAGATCAACGGTGCCATCCCTGGCGCAGGGGACGACCTGTAGCTTCACACCTTTCTTTTCCAGGCGGCGCAGCGGGCGCATCACCGAGTTGTGCTCCATGGAAGTGGTGACCACACGGTCGCCGGGGCGGAGGACTCCATAAATAGCGAGGTTAAGGGCATGGGTGGCATTGCTGGTGAAGATGACGCCCAACGGGTCGCCGGAATTGAAAAACTCGGCGATGTCCTCTCTGGTCTGATATATCATCCTTGCCGCCTCGATAGACAGCCTGTGTCCGGAACGCCCGGGGTTACCCCCGGAGCGTTCCAGAACGTCGGTCATAGCTTTCAATACCTCTGGCGGTTTGGGCCAGGAGGTGGCAGCGTTGTCCAGGTAGATCATTTACTCAGTACCAGTTTAACACTTCCATCGGGCTGTTGCTGGATGTCCACCTGCCAGCCAGCATCTCTTGCCAGGCGGGAGACGTTCTCACGCGCTGTGGGTGAGTCTACCAGCACCTCCAACGTACCTTTACCGAGCTTCTGCAGCGCCTGGCGGGCGAGCATCGCTGGCTGGGGACAGGACAGGCCGCGACAATCTAAAGTTTCGCTCATTGACTACCTCCTAAACCTTTCTCTCTCGCATGGTCAGGCCGATGATAATGCAGATGACCAAACCCACGACCAGAGCGAGTGCGCTGAAGGCAGACGGGCCGTTTGCTGTGGCGGCAACGCTGTAGGTGTGGGCAAAGCCGGCTCCGACTATCATACCGATGACGAACATGGCAGCATCGGCATCGCCCTCACCCGAGAGGAAAAGCTGCCTTCCTGGGCAGCCGCCTGCCAGGGTGAATGCCAGCCCTGCCAGCACCATGCCGCCGAAGTTGAACAGGGCATTGGTGTGCGACACCGGCTGGTTGGCAAAGCCGGGATGGAACTGACCCAATATCAGGTTGGTAAGGAAAGCGAGGACAATGAACGCTAATATACCGTTAAGCAGGCGTGAGTCGCGGAGCAAGATGACATCGCGTATAGCACCCACGGTACAGAAGCGGCTCCGCTGAGCAAGGAAACCTATTATAAGCCCCACGATGATGCTGACAATAATCGGTGCGTGCTGGCTGCCCGGACCCTTTTCTGAGAAGAAGATAGGGCCGGTGGGGTTCCCCGAGGCATCACGGCCGAACTGTGGAGCGAGTGCCAGCAGCACCAGCAGGGCAAGCATAATCGCGGGCATTATCCAGCCCAGAGCCTTAGGGGCGGGGTGGTTACGCCCCAGGCTGTAGCCCATTTTTAGGAAGCCGATACCGATGCCGATGCCGGCGATGAGACCGAGGATGGCAAGGATGGCGTTCCAGTCGCCGCCAGCCAACCTGAGATAGGCGCGCCAGGGACAGCCAAGGAACAGCAGCGCGCCGAACGAAGCGAACACGCCCAGCAGGAAACGCACCAGCGGGGCTGAGCCGGTGCGCGGCTTGAATTCACCGAAGGCGAGCGCACTGGTGAGGGCACCGAAGAAGAGCCCGATGATTTCGGGCCTGATGTACTGCACAGCCGCAGCACGGTGCAGCCCCAGTGCCCCGGCAATATCGCGGGTGAAGCAGACCATGCATAGCCCCATGTTGCCAGGGTTGCCCAGCTTCACCAGAATGGGTGCAAGTATACCTACGACGGCACCAGTAATGATCGGTCCCCATCGGGACATAAGAAAGCGCGAGAAAGCATTCATTGAAATCAGCACCTCCTTCGTTGTTATGGTTTTGCCCGCTGTCCGGGAAGCATAACAACGCGAGGTGCCCAGCGGGAGCTTCAGCAGGTATCTGGGGTTGGGGTGGCGTTGCTGGCTTCCTGTGCAGCGGCTCTGTGGTGGTGCACTACGTGCACCGTCAACGGGTCGAATCATACCCGCCGATGCAGGACAACCATAGCGTCACCCCCTTTCTATGCAAAGTCCGCCGATATTATAGCGGGACGCAGCGGCTAAGGCAACAAACGGGCATTTGTTCAGAAGTAATAGGAATAACATCAATAATAAATAGGCAAGGTGAGAGAGGCTATTGAGGTGAAAAAGCTGATGCTGCCAGAGATTCCTGAGGACTAATTCTTGTTCTTATTCTGGTTTGGGTGGTTTTTGGTCGTCTGCTTGACAGATCAACAACTTTTCGCTGAGCTTTTTCCCCACCGCATCGGGGAAGTCCGAGATGATACCGTCCACATCCATCTTGACAACACCGTTGATACAACAAGGTAATGGCAGGCCCCAGACGAAGATAGCCCGGCCGACCCCATGGACCGCCTCGACCAATTTTCTGCCCCCAAACGGGTACCTGGCGACAATAGCGTCAGCCTGCACCGATTCCATCAGTTGCAGCGGACTCTTTCCCGGAGATGTAACGATAATAGCCCTGGGAATGTCTGGCGCCAGGTACAAGGCTTCGGTAAGCAAAGCCCTGCTAAAAGATAGCAGCATGATATCGGAAAGCGGTGCTTCTGACCTCAGGACCTCCACCAGCCGTGGAAACGATTCCACAGCCTTCAGTTCAATGAACAGCCTGGTACGATTGCCGCAGAGGCGAAGTACTTCTTCCAGTGTGGGAATTTTGTATTTTCCTTCCAGCTTTACGCCCTGCAATTGTGCCAGCGTCAGCTCCCTGATACTGGTGCCGTGCAGCTTCGGATCATGGAAGACGACGAAATTTTTATCGGAGGTCTCCCGAACATCGAATTCCACACCATCAACGCCTATCTCGATAGCCGCGTCCAGAGACTCTAGGGAATTGTCCGGAAAAACCCTGGTAAAACCTCTATGGGCGATGTTGAGGACTCTCCGCACCGCTCTAAAACAGCCCCTTTAAAGCTATCGTTGAGATATTAAGCATGTTATGACTACAGATAGATTAGCTGGCGACTATGCAAAAGGCAAGGGCGTGCCTGCTGGATTTTCCACGGTATACCATATATGGGCATCGTCGCATTCGCGGCTATGTTTTAGCTCGGTCTTTTATACCGGACGCTAAAACGTGCAGGCGGGTCCTGTGGAATGAAGTGGGTATAGGGTCGCCGGTAGAGCCCCTCTGGATCAATATCAAATACCAGCTGCCTGGATGATATCCGGGACGACCTCCTCCCTGCCGATAGCCATGATGTGGACACCGTCGCAGATACCCTCTTTCTTTATGGTGGCTATCATCCTGCCAGCTATCTCGATGCCTTTGTTAAGCGCCATGCCTTTGGGCGCGTTTGCCAGCTCGTCTATTAGGTATTGAGGGACGAAGATACCGGGTACATTTTCTGTCATGTATTTTGCCATTCTAGCTGAAGAGAGCAGAACGATGCCGGCGAGGATTTTCACAGGGAACTGACGAGCAAACTGCATGAATTTGGCGAATTTGTCCAGGTCGTAGATTGCCTGTGTCTGGAAGAACTCGGCGCCAGCCTCCACTTTTTTCTCGAATTTGATCAGCTGTGGTTCGATGGGGTTTGCCTCTGGGGTGACGGTAGCGCCGGCGCAGAACTCCACAGCACCATCGAGGTCATTTCCACCGACGTCCTTTCCTGATTCCAGTGTCCGTATCGTCCGGAGCAACTGCACGGAGTCGAGGTCGAAGACGCCTTTAGCTTCCTTGTGGTCGCCCACGGGCACGGCATCGCCGGTGAGACAGAGGACATTCCTGATCCCTCTGGTGTAGGCGAAGAGGAGTTCTGCCTGAAGTGCCAAACGGTTGCGGTCGCGGCAGGTCATCTGCAAGATGGGCTCACCGCCGTGCTCTTTTATAGCTAGACAACCACCGATGGAGGGAAAGCGCATGACGGAGCTCTGGTGGTCGGTGACGTTGAGGGCATCAACCTTATCTTTAAGCAGGTCGATGTGGTGGTACATCTTCTCCAGGTTTGTCCCCTTAGGTGGGCCTATCTCACTGGTGATGACGAACTTATTGGAGTCGAGCGCTTGTTTAAACTTTGAAGGCATATTCCACCTCGCTTCTTTAGACTGCCTCAGAACACCTTGATAGTCCGTGGCCTGGGAACGACCTGATAATTCTTGGGTCGCTGGTATTTTCGCATCATATCGAGCCTGCCTTGATCCTTAAGTCGGTTGTAGATGAGCGTCCAGGCGCAGTCTTTCTCCTTGTCCACCTCACACTTCCCGTTATTGGTGCCGCCGCAGGGACCGTTGAGCAGCCCTTTATGGCAGGCGGTAATGGGGCAGATGCCGGCCATTTCGCCCAGAACACATTGACCGCATTGGGCACAGACCTCGTGGAACACCCCTTGTCCATAGTCCATGCCGATGAACAGTGTGTCCAGTGCGGGGATGACCGGCTTGTTGAATGCGTTGTTGGCTATCCTGTGCACGCCCAGGGCGCACGCCATCACCAGTATGGCATGGGCGCTGAGTATGGAGCCCTCGTGCTCGCCTGCCAGCGTCTCGGTGATGTCGTCGCAGGCGACCGGGATAACTATAGAGCCGGTGACAAACTTGCCTTCCGACTCCAGCTTTTCCTTCATAGCTGCCACCTCCTCTACCCCGCCGGTGTGGGTCAGGGTGGCACAGGTACCGCAACCGGCGATGAAGATACGGCTGAAGCCACGGAGTTGTCCGGCGATCTCTTCGAACGGTTTCTGTCTGGTTATGGATTTCATGGCACCTCCTAACTCTCCAGGTCGCACCGCAGGCACCGCCTAGCATCGTACCTAGCCTGCTCTTCGGAAAGCCCGAGCTCGGTCTCCTGGAAGCTCCGTTTCCTCATCTCGATAGGGAGCGTGGGTGGTCTTGGTCTGAAGGCAACCTGCCAGGTCTCTTCCTCCTCCGTAGTAGGCTTTTCTGCTGGTCTGGTGCCCGGCTCTTTTGTGTCGTACATATGCACCCGCGTAGTATCATTTCTAAGGTACTTATCGATGGCTAGTGCCCCCCTTCTACCGCTGGCGATGGCATCGATTATCATCCCAGGACCGAAGACGAAGTCGCCACCGGCGAAGACACCGGGCACATTTGTACTCAGCGTATTAGAGTCGACCACCAGCCTCTCCCATCGGCTGCGCTCCAGGGCGCTGTCAGGTGGCAGGAAGGAGAGGTCGGCTGCCTGTCCTACCGCGGCGATGACGGTATCTGCTTCGACGAAGAACTCTGATCCGGGGATAGGGATGGGCTTTCTACGGGCGCTCTCGTCGGGCTCACCCAGCTTCATACGAACGCACTGTAGGCCAGCCACACTGCTGTCCCGGCTGACGATCCGGGTGGGGCCGACGAGAAAGTGGATTTTGATACCTTCAGCCACTGCTTCGTTGAACTCGACCTCGGTCACCGGCATCTCCTCGCGGGAGCGGCGGTAGTAGACGTTGACCTCTTCTGCGCCGAGGCGGAGGGCAGTGCGTGAGGCATCGAGGGCGACGTTACCGCCGCCGATGACTGCTACCCGCCGCCCCACTTTTAACTGCCTACCAAGTTTGACATCGCGCAGGAACTTCAGACCGTAATAGAAGCCAGAAAGGGCTTCACTTTCACCGGGTATGCCGATTGTCTGACTTTTCTGTGCCCCGGCGGCGATGAACACGGCGTCATAGCCGCTGGACCGCAGGTGTTCTATGGTGAAGCTGGCATTAAGCGGCGTATTGTACCTTATCTCCACCCCCCGCTTCACGATATAGTCGATCTCTTTATCTATGACTTCCCGTGGGAGGCGGAAGTCGGGTATTGCCACCGCTGGCATGCCGCCGCCCACTGCGGCAGCCTCGAAGACGGTGACCCCGTAGCCCATTTGTGCCAGGAAATAGGCGCAGGAGAGGCCGCAGGGACCAGCGCCGATGACTGCCACCTTTTCCTTCTTCGTCCTGGGGAATGGCTGTGGTGGAGGTAACTCATCGATACGCTCAAAATACCAGTCGGCGACAAATCTTTTCAGCGCCCTGATGGCCACCGGTTCGTCCAGTTCGCCGCGCCGGCACCTGCCCTCGCAGGGATGGTGGCAGATACGACCGCAGATGGCGGGAAAGGGATTTCTTTCTCTGACGGTCTCTATCGATTCGAAGTATTCACCGGCGGCGATGTGGGCAACATATTTCGGTATGTTGATGCCCACGGGGCAGGTGTGCTGGCAGGGGGAGATCATCAAGGCATCGCACACCGCCGCCGGGCACTTTTTCTCTTTAATGTGGGCTTCGTACTCATCCCGGAAGTAGGTGAGCGTGGTGAGGACGGGGTTGGGGCAGGTCTGCCCTAGTCCGCAGAGTGAGCATTCTTTCACCGTTCTGGCCAGGGCGAGCAAGGTATCGATGTCGCTATCGCGTCCTTTGCCCTGCGTAATTCTGGTGAGAATCTCCAGCATCTGCCTTGTTCCCAGCCGGCAGGGGACACATTTGCCACAGGACTCCATCTGGGTGAAGCTGAGGAAGTAACGGGCGACCTCCACCATACAGGTAGTCTCATCCATCACCACCATGCCGCCGGAGCCCATGATGGAGCCCAGCCTGGCAAGGTTTTCATAGTCCACGGGCGTATCAAGGAACTGTGCCGGGATGCAACCTCCCGAGGGCCCCCCGGTCTGTACCGCTTTGAACCGCTTACCTCGGGGGATGCCGCCGCCGATGTCGAAGATAATGGTGGAGAGAGGTGTGCCCATGGGCACCTCGACCAGCCCGCTGTTTGCCACCTTCCCGGTCAAGGCGAAAACGGCTGTACCTTTGCTCTTCTCGGTGCCGATGCTGGCATACCATTTGGCGCCGTTGGCGATGATCAATGGTACGGAGGCTAAGGTCTTCACATTGTTGATAATGGTGGGCTTTCCATCAAGGCCTGATTGTGCCGGGAAAGGTGGGCGGGGACGGGGCATGCCTCGACGGCTCTCAATGGAGGCTATTAGCGCTGTCTCCTCGCCACAGACGAAGGCACCGGCACCCTCTTTGATCTCGATGGTGAAATTGAAGCCGGAGCCGAGGATATTGCTGCCAAGGTATCCCTTTTCCCGACAGCGCTCTACTGCGTGGCGCACCCTGCTGACTGCAAGAGGGTATTCAGCCCTTACATAGATGTAGCCCTGGGTTGCCCCGATGGCATAGCCGGCGATGGTGAGCCCCTCGATGACAGCATAGGGGTCGGCCTCAAGTATGGAACGGTCCATAAAGGCGCCGGGGTCTCCCTCATCGGCGTTGCAGATGACGTACTTCTGGCTTCCTAGGGCACTACGGCAGAACTCCCACTTTCGCCAGGTGGGGAAGCCGGCGCCCCCGCGCCCGCGCAGGCCGGACTCTTTTACCTCTTCGATGACCTGCTCCGGTGTCATCTCCAGCAGGGCTTTGCGCAGGGCGCGGAAGCCACCGCTGTTGATGTAGTCCTCGATGCTTTCGGGGTTGATGTGACCGCAGTTGTTCAGGATGACACGCTGCTGCTTGGCGTAGAAATTGATTTCGGAGTAGTGCGGGATAGGTTTGCCACTTAGGGGGTCCCGGTAGAACAGGCGCTCGACCGCTATGCCGTCACGGAGGTGGGAACTGACGATTTCGGGGACATCGTCCACTTGAACATGGGTGTAGAATATGCCTTCGGGCTCGATGACCACATTTGGTCCCTGCTCGCAAAAGCCGTGGCATCCGGTAAAGTCCACTTTCACATTCGCTAGGCCCAGTGCTGTCACCTGTTCCTGGAATGCGGTGTACACAGCGTCTGACCTACTGGAAATGCAGCCTGTACCCTGACAGACGAGCACAGTGATCCGTGGTCCCATGTTACTCGCCACCTCTTTTCAGCAAATAGTCAACCTTCTTGGGGTTCATATGCCCGAACACCCTATCATCGATGACAATGTTGGGTGCTAGGGCGCAGACTCCAATGCATGCCACCGTTTCCAGCGTGTATTCCATATCTGGGGTGGTCTCACCCTCCTCGATTCCTAGAGTCTGCTTGACCAACTTCAGGATGGTTTTTCCGCCCCTCACATGACAGGCTGTGCCACGGCAGACCCTGACCACCTTTCTCCCCCGTGGCTTGGTGTAGAGCTGGGCGTAAAACGAGATAACCCCCTGTACCTGGCTGGGGAACAGCTTGAGGGCTTGAGCGATTAGTGGTATTGACTCCTGTGGAATGTAGCCGAACTCGTTTTGTATCCGCTGTACCAGCGGAATCAGCGACCAGCGCTGGCCAGTATACTCGGCGATAATCGCGTTCAGCTTCCTTAAGTCCAGTCTGGTATTCAGCAGTTGCTCAGTCATTTATAACCACCCTTTCGACCTTCACCCGGCAGGACTTAAATGCCGGTGTTTTCGATTGTGTATCGAGTATGATGTGGAAAAGCCCGTTCACCGCTATCTCAGGGAATGAGCATGGGACAAAGACCATTCCCGGTGGCATGTCGGTTGACACCCTTACCGGGGCCACCACTGTGCCCGCAGCCGAGGTGACCTTCGCCAGGTCACCGTTGCCCAGACCCAGGCTGCGGGCATCCTCAGGACTAAGCTCGGCATACCCCTGCGAAAGGAACCTTCTCAGCCTCGGTGCTTTGAGCAACCATAAATTACTGCTAGCGTAAGGGAAAGTGCCTCCGGTAAGCAGGAGGAACGGGTAGTCGCGGTCATCCGGGGTGGGAGCTTCAGAATATTCGACAGGCCAGAAGCGGGGGAAGCCGCGTGGTGCCTCCTCCACGGGTTGCTGGTTGTTGCCCGTGGTCTGAATGTCGAATTCCTTGCCCTCACCGCCGTAATACTGATAGCCAGGCATACAGTCCTCCATCTCCGTTACAATGTCCTCAAAGCGGGAGAACGGCAGCGGTCTTTTCATTCTGGACGCGATCTCGGCCAATATCTGCCAGTCGGGGCGACTCTCACCGGGTGGTGCCACCGCTTTTCGGAACCTCCTTATCTTTCCCTCGAAGTTTATGGTGGTACCATCTTTCTCAGCCGGGCTGGTTCCAGGGAGCACCGCGGCTGCTAGCTTCGCTGTCTCGGTGAGGAAGATGTCCTGGACGACAAGGAGTTCCAGCGAGCTGAGGGCTTCGCTGACCAGATGGCGGTCGGGAAAGCTGGACATGGGGTCTTCGCCGTAGATGTATAGCGCTCTAATTTTCCCCGATCTTGCCTCCTGTAGCATCTCAAGGGCTGTCAGCCCCAATGGATCGGGTAGTTTTACCCCCCAGAGCACTTCAAGCCTTTCCCTTTCCAGTTTGTCGGTCACGCTGCGGAACCCGGGGAACAATCGGGGTGACAGTCCCATAGCCATGACACCGTAGCTGTTGCTTTCCCTGTGGAGAGAAATAATGCCCCCGCCTTTTCGCCCGGCATTGCCGGTCAGCAACGCCAGATTAGCGATTGCCTTAATGCAGTCAGTCCCGGTGGGGTACTGAGTTACACCGTTGCCATAAATAATGGAAGCCTGCCTTGCCTTAGCATACAGTCTGGCGGCAGCCACTATTTGCTCGGCGGGGACACCGGTGACTCCGGAGGCATATTCCGGGGTGTATTGTTCCAGCGACCTGGCAAATAGCTCAAAATTATCTGTGCGTCGCACCACATACCCCTTGTCCAACAGGTCTTCCTTCACGATTACATGTGCCAGGGCGTTCAGCAGTGCGATGTCCGTCCCCGGTCTTAGCTGCAGCTGGAGTGTGGCGAAAAAGGCGAGCTTGGTGCGGCGTGGGTCTATCAGTATTAAACAGGCACCTTTGCTCTTGACAGCTCGCTTGATGGCATAGCTTGCTGCTGGTGCAGAGGTGGTGGGATCGGCACCGACAACCATAATTACATCGGACCTTTCGATCGCCTCTATTTGGTTTGCTGGTTGGGGCAGTCCGATGGTGGTGGCCAGCCCCAGGATGGTGGCGGCGCTATAGAGGCGGCTGCTGCTATCCACGTTATTGGTGCCGATAGTGCACCTGGCAAACCGTTGCAGTAAATAGGCTTCTTCGTTGGTACAGCGGGCTGAGCCGAGCACGGCGATACTATTGGGGCCGTACCTTTCCTTTACTCTTTCAAGCTCATCAGCTACCAGCTTCAGCGCCTCCTCCCAGCTTGTCTCCTGCAGATCCCCGTCCCGCCTGATGAGGGGCATAGTAAGCCTTTCCGGGCTATGGGTGAAATCGTAACCGTAGCTCCCCCGGATGCAGAGGGGGCGGTAGTCGCTGCCCTCTATTTCCCTGGGCGTTGAACGGACGACACGGTTGTCTTTAACTTCCAGTTCAATGCTGCAGCCGCAGCTGCAGAAGGGACAGGTTGTCTGCACCGTTTCTCGTGTTGTCCCGCGGTACGGCGCATCCTTTTCCATCAGGGCACCGGTGGGGCAGAGCGTCACGCAGGTACCGCAGAAGGTGCATCCCGAGACCTCCAGCGGTAAGTCTCCAAATGTTGTTGGCTTGGCCTTAAAGCCCCGCTGGAAGTAGTCCAGGACACCTTCAACCACAAGTTCCTCGCAGGCCCTGATACACTTGGCACACAAAACACATTTGCTCGAGTCGCGCTGGACGAACGGATTGAGCTCCTGAATAGTTGCTGCCTGAGGTATGCGGTGGAAGTGGGTGGGTGATATTCCCATCTCAGCGGCAAACTCTCTCAGCTTGCAGCGGTTGCCCTTATCGCACACTGGGCAGGCATCGGGGTGGCTTGCCAGCATGAGTTCCACTATTGTCTTGCGGTGGGAGACCACCCGTGGCGAGCGGGTATTGATCACCATTCCCGAGGCTATAGGGGTGACACAAGCCGCCAAAAGAGCACCGGTGTTTTCCTCTTCAACGATGCACAGACGGCAAGCGCCTATATCTGGCAGGTGGTCATCGTGACACAGCGTGGGTATATGAACTCTTGCCTCTCGCGCCAGGGCCAGGATGCTCATCCCGGCGTAGCCGCTTACCTCATTGCCATCCAGCGTAATCGTTACTGGCTGCAACTCACCACCGCCTTTGACAAGGGGCCTGGTGTCGTAATCTATTGCCCGCTCAGAGTGGGACGGGGATACGCTCGCCTTTATCTGCCGCCCTTATGGCGGCGAGCAGCATGGAACTGGCAGTCTTTTTGGGGATGAAGCCAAAGGCACCCACTCTCTCACTGGCACGTACATTGGCTTCGTCAGCATATTGTGTTAGCATTAATACCCTGGAGGGTATGCCCTCTTCGGTCAATTCCTTGGTAGCCTCCAGTCCATCCATACCCGGCATGGCGATGTCCATGAGGACGATATCGGGCATAAGTTCACGGGCCTTCTGTATGGCTTCGGTGCCGTCGACCGCTTCACCCACCACCCGGATATCGGGTTGCAAGCTGAGCAAAATGCGGATACCTTCTCTAACGACCACATGGTCATCGACTATGAGCACCTTTATTTTTCTCGTCGCCCTGTCCAGCGCCTTCCTTACGGTGACCATCATCATCTCCACTTCGACAGGTTTCTGAAAGTAGTCCTCGGCCTCCAGTTGCATACCCTCCTCCCAGTGCCATCCTCTGGTGAGCCTCTGCTCCGGAGGGGCATCGACCACCACCAGAGGGACATTGCTGAAGCTAGGGCTCTTTCTCAGCCACTGGTGGAGCTGGAATGCGGTGCCGCGTGGCTCTATAGTGCCGATGATGACCAGGTCCGGTCTGTGGCGGCGCACCATTTCCTGCGCCTCAGCTAGCGAGCGGGCACAGAGTGCCATATAGCCGGAGTTTTCCAATGCTTTAATCGCGTCTGCAATAAACTCCTCTTCGTTGTCCACCACCAGTACCTTCAGCTTCTTCTCTTCCATTTTCCACCTCCTTGCCATGGCGCTTGAATGGTGCACCATGGCGTCACGCCTTTATCCTAAGTTTAGCCGCTTACTTATAGGAAGCACAGGGGTGAATGCCCCAAAAGACGTCGGGAAAAACTGTAGTTTTTGCTGCCGAAGCTACTGATATTTCGCCGGAATTTTGTGCACCGGGAAATGAACGGGCTAGGACAGGGTGATTATTCCTTTACGTATAGCGTACTTGATGAGGTCGGCGCGGTTATGGATATCGAGCTTGGCCATAAGGTTTGTCTTGTGCCTATCCACTGTCTTGGGGCTGAGCACCAGTATACTGGCGATCTCCTGGGTGGTATAGCCTTCAGCCAGTAGCTTCAAGATCTCCCTCTCCCTGTCCGTCAATTGCCGGTAAGGGTCTTGTTCCCTCATCGAGTCAAACTGTTGCTGGTACCTTTCTACAAAGACGCGGGCTACCGATGGTGATAGATAGGAGTCGCCGCGGTGGACAGCGCGGATTGCAGTGACCAGCTCAGAGGAGGCGGCGGTCTTGCAGATAAAGCCGCGAGCGCCAGCCTCGAACATAGGGAAGACAAACTCGTGGTCATCGTACTGGGTCAGTGCAATCACCTTGGTCCCGGGGAACTGTTTGCAGATGCGGCGCGTTGCCTCCAGTCCGTCCATGAGGGGCATGGCGACGTCCATAAGCACCACATCTGGCAGCAGCTTTTCCACCTTTTCTATAGCTTCCCTGCCGTTGGCTGCTTCGCCCACCAGCTCGATATCTGACATCAGCCCCAGCAGGGCGTAGATGCCATCGCGCACTATGGCGTGGTCATCGACTACCAGGACTCTTATCTTTGGCATCGCCTGTTCTCCACTGCATCGGTATTCGCACCGTGACCGTTGTCCCCTTGCCCGGCTGTGACTTCACATTACATTTGCCGCCCATGAGCTGCACCCGCTCTTTCATGCTGAACAGGCCAGCACCCCGCCCGCTGGGCTCCACCGTCTTTATCTCTGAAACATCGAAGCCGACACCGTTGTCGCTGATGAGCATCACCAGGTCATTGCCGTCCACCGTCAGCGAGATAGAGGCGCTGGTGGCCTTTGAATGTTGCTGGATATTGCCTATAGCCCCTTGCGCTACGCGGAAGAGGTTGGTTTCCACGTCTTTTGGTATCGTCTTGCCAATCTCATCGAAGTGGAAGGAAAGACTTATCCCCAGAGGCGCCAGCACCGACTCGGCATGCTGGCGGAGCGCGGGTACCAAACCCAGCGAGTCGAGGAGAGTGGGACGGAGATTGACGATCAGGCGATGGATCTCGTTGCCCACCTCAACAGCCAGCCCGTGCGCCTTCTTCAACGTCTCCTTGATCCTATTGTCCCGGATGCCGACCATCTCCAGCATTTCGATCACCGCTTGCAGGTTCAGCACCAGACCCGAAAGTGCCTGGCTGGTCTCATCGTGGAGCTCCCGGGAGATCCTCCTCCGTTCGTCTTCCTGGGCCATGAGGGCAAACCTTGCCAAACGACGGTAACGCTCCCTGCCCCGGCGCAATTCCTCGTAGAGCCTTGCTTGTTCAATTGCCAGACCGAGCAGGTCGCCGGTGGCATAAAGAAGGTGGATGTCCTTTTCGGTGAACTGGTGGGGCAGGTGGCTGGCGATGTTCATGACGCCGAGGACTCTGTCTTTAGACATCAGCGGGACGCTGACGAAAGCCTTGAGGCCCTCTTTGCTGATAAGGTCGGGGTGGATGGCATCCGGGCTCTGGGAGATGTCCGCCAGCATAATCGCTCTGGCGCTCTCAGCCACCTTTCCGGCGATGCCCTCACCAAGTCGGATGCGCATCTGCTGGGCGTAGTCATCGGATATTCCGTGGTATACGCGGTAGTAGAGGGTCCTGGTGCCCTCATCCAACAGCATTATGCCACCTATGGCTCTGTCCAGAACGGCAAGTACGGTGTCCAGTCCGACGCGCAGGATGGTGTCGAGGTCAGTGATGCCACTGATGGCTGCGGCAACGCGGCTCAAAGCGACAAGTTCGTCCGGCTTGGTCTTAGTGGTAGTTGGCACACCTATCTGTGGAGGGCTGGTGCTGGATGAGCCCCTTTTGCTGGTCTTCCCCCTTCCCGTTTTCACCATTTCCCCCTGCCTGATAGAATCTAGCTTACAGAAAGCAGTGGGAGTTGTCAATCAAGGGTGTGCCGCCGGTTCCTCAGCGGGACTGGTTGTGCCCCAGGGGCTTACGGCTACCTTGATTCGCTGAGGCGCTTTTTGAGGTGGTCAATGGCTCTGACTGGGGTGGGGTCTATTTCATAGAGAAGCGCCAGGTAGTAGCTTGTCCAGTCGCCAAGGTAGACTAGACCCATCAGTTGGGCGAGGTCGCTGTCCCCGTAGGCATCTACAAATTGGTGGCTGATGCCATTCTGTGTCAGTAGCTCGGAAGTTACTTCGTAGCGGATGAGGGTGTGTGGGTGGAGATGGCGGGAGCGGAGCAGGGCGACGAATATGTTTGAAGCCAGTTCTCGGGGCATCTCATAGCCCACCACTGCATTGTGGTCTAACTCGGGAAAGACCTCGAAAAATGCCCAGGCTTTGCTGTTCTCGTTGATCTGTGTCTTCCAGCGGCGGGCGACCTCGCTGAGGATGCCGGCGCCATATATCACGGCGATTTTGCCCTGGAGGCTATAGGCAAGCTGTTTTGCCAGGTTGGAGCTCGCAGGTGCGGTTTCGTCCCACTTCGGCAATGATTCCTCCAGTACCCTAAGCATTTCAGCCACCTCGGTGGACTTGTCCTCGAGGAAGTCAAGCTGTTGTAGGAAGGCGATAAGCGGCATCAGGCTATAGCCCAGTGCCGCCCGCGGTGGCGAAGTGATGTCGATGGTGAAAACGGGCACATTGGTCCTCTCTGCCATCTCCTTTAGCTTGCCGCCGCCGGTCAGCACCAGCTTGTGACATTTAATGTCCAGCGCTTGAGAGAAAGCGGAAATCGTTTCCTCGGTATTGCCGGAATAGCTGGAGGCGATGACCAGCGTCCTGTGGTCAACCCATGGTGGAAGGTCGTAGTCCCTGACGACTGAGATGAGGGGTTTTTTAAGGCGCTGCGTCAGGCTGCGGAGCAGGTCGCCGCCGATGGCCGAGCCGCCCATGCCTACTATAACCACCTTATCAATATTTCGGTACCCCGCCGGTAGCTTAAATGCCATGGCTTTATTCCAGGCAGTACGGCATTGTCCGGGCAGCCCTTTTAGCTGTGCCAGCATCCCGGCGCAGTCAAGGCGCTGGTATATAGAGAGGTCGTCGAGGTCAGCCATCTGGGTACCCCAGCATCTTCCTGCCGGCATCGAGTAACCTTTGTACTTGTTGCGGAGTGTGGGCCTCGGCGTATATCCTGACCAGTGGCTCAGTGCCGGAGAAGCGGATGAGCAGCCAGGAGCCATCGGCGAGTACGTAGCGGTAGCCATCCCTGGTGTCCAGGCGTGCCACGCCTATGCTGTCAATGGCCGTTACCTTCTGCTGGAGAAGCTTTGCATTCAGTCCCTCCCTGTCCTCCGGATGAATGTGGACGTCGATGCGGTCGTAATAATGCTCGCCCACCTTGCTGAACAGGTGCTCGAGCAGTTGGGAGGGCCTCTTGCCGCTCTTAATAATGAAGTCGAGGAAATAGAGTCCGGCAAGGATGCCATCGCGCTCAGGGATGTGACCGCGGAAGCCGTAGCCACCGCTCTCCTCGCCACCGATGATGGCGTCCTTTTCCCTCATCAGCGGTGCCACATATTTGAAGCCCACAGGGGTCTCGTAGACCGGCACGTCATAGAGTTCGCCGAGCCGGTATAGCATATCGGTGGAGGTCAGGGTCTTGATGATGGCGCCGCGCTCGCCGCGGACTTCGAGAAGGTACAGCGTGAGCAGGGCGAACACCTGGTGCTGGTTGAGAAACCTGCCTGTTTCATCGATGACGCCGATGCGGTCGGCATCGCCATCGGTGGCAAGGCCGACGTCGGCCTTATCCTTGACGACCGTGCTGCTGAGGTCGCCTAGGAATCTGGCGATGGGCTCGGGCTGAATGCCGGGAAACGAAGGGTTACGCTCGCCATGTATCTCAGTGATGGAAATGTTGCCACCTTCAAGGAGGCCCCTGAAGTAGTCGCAGCCGGCGCCGTACATGGAGTCGACGATGACCTTAAGCTTTGTCTGGCGGATAGCTTCCAGGTCAACCAGCCTGCGGAGCTGGGCGAAATAAATCGGGTTTGGGTCGAGATAGGAGACAAGCCCATCCTCCAGTGCTTTGACCAGCGGCATCCTATCTATCTTCCCGCTGGCAGCCACCCTGTTGGCGTCCTTTTCTATTTCCGTTGCCACCTCCACCGGGGCGCTGGCACCGCTACCGTCCTTGTATTTGAAACCGTTCCATCTCCCGGGATTGTGGCTGGCGGTGATGATGATAGCGCCAGCCGCCTTTTTGGCGGTGACGGCATAGCTCATCGCCGGCGTGGGCGCCGGCCTATCGCAGAGGCTGACTCTGATGCCGTTGGCGGCAATAACCTCGGCGGCTGCAGCGGCAAAGTCCTCTGAAGCGAATCTGGTATCGTAGCCGATTATCAGTCCACGCTCCACCTGGTGGGTGCGCTTCAGGTAATTAGCGACCCCCTGAGCACAGGCGCGGACGTTATCGAAGGTGAAATCTTCGGCGATAATACCGCGCCAGCCATCGGTGCCGAACTTAATATTGCCCATAATCTAATTATAGCCCAGCTTCAGCCCTGAGCGTCTGTGCCTTATCTGTCCGTTCCCAGGGTAGGTCGAGGTCGTCCCTGCCGAAGTGCCCGTAGACGGCCGTCTGGCGATAGATGGGGCGGCGCAGGTCGAGATGTCTGATAATGGCTTCGGGACGGAAGTCGAAGTGCTTCTTAATCAGCTCCAGGATGACCCTGTCAGGGACTTTCCCTGTGCCGAAGGTCTCAATGGACAGCGAAAGTGGGCGGGCGACGCCTATGGCATAGGCCACCTGCACTTCAATGCGTTCGGCAAGGCCCGCGGCGACCACATTTTTGGCCACATGCCTCGCCATATAGCTGGCGGAACGGTCGACCTTGGTGGGGTCTTTGCCCGAAAAGCAACCACCGCCATGGCGGCAGGCGCCACCGTAGGTGTCCACCAGTATTTTGCGTCCGGTAAAGCCGGTATCGGAGACAGGACCACCGATGACGAAGCGTCCGGCGCTGTTGACATAGTACCTGGTGCGGTCATCGAGTAGGTGCGCTGGCACCACTGCCTTGACCACCTTTTCGATTATGTCGTTGCGGATTGTCCTGGCGTCTATGTCGGGGTCATGGTGGGCGCCGATGACTATGGAGTCTATCCTCTTGGGTACGCCGCGCTCATATTCCACGGTCACCTGCGACTTGCCATCGGGGCGGAGGTAGGGGATTATTTTCTCTTTCCTCGCCTGTGCCATCCGGCGGCACAGTTTGTTGGCCAGGGAGATGGGCAGTGGCATGAGCTCGGGCGTCTCGGTGCAGGCAAAGCCGAACATCATCCCCTGGTCGCCGGCACCCGTCTTGTCCAGGATATCATCGACTGCTATTCTCTCTCGTACCTCCATAGCCTGGCTCACCCCGGCGTCGATGTCGGCTGACTGTGGCTTTATGGACACCAGCACGCCGCAAGACTGGTAATCGAAGCCGTATTCGGGCCTGGTGTAACCCACCTCCTTTACCACCTTGCGGACGACTTCGGGTATCTCCACATAGCATTTGGTGGTGATTTCCCCAAGGACAATCACCAGCCCCACGGTGACCGCCACCTCGCAGGCAACCCTGCCATATGGATCGTGCTCCAGAATGGCATCGAGGATGGCGTCTGAGATCTGGTCGCAGAGCTTGTCCGGGTGCCCCTCGGTCACCGATTCCGAGGCGAAAAAATATGAAGTTGAATCGTTGAAACTGCTAGCCATTTGTTTCTCCTTGTGACTATGTTCCTTCCTCCCAGCTCTGGAGGTATTTTTGTTGCTCTTCGGTCAGAGTATCTATGGCGATGCCCATGGACTTGAGCTTCAGCCTGCCCACTTCTTTATCTATGTCATCGGGCACAGGGTAGACCTGAGGTTGAAGCTTACCTTTCTTCTTCACCAGATACTCCAGGCAGAGGGCCTGGTTGGCGAAGCTCATGTCCATGACGCTGGCAGGATGTCCTTCAGCCGCTGCCAGGTTGATCAACCTGCCCTCGCCGAGGAGCAGCAGCCTCTTGCCATTGGCCAGGGTATACTCATCGACGAAGGGACGCAGTTGTCTTTTCCTGGTGGCAAGGCTTTCCAGCGCCTTGATGTTTATCTCCACATTGAAATGTCCGCTGTTTGCCATAATGGCGCCATCCTTCATCTCCAGGAAGTGCTGCTTATCGATGACGTTGACATCGCCGGTGGCGGTGATGAACACATCGCCGATTTTTGCCGCTTCAATTAAGGGCATCACCAGGTAACCGTCCATAGCTGCTTCTAAGGCGGGGATGGGGTCGACCTCGGTGACGATCACCTGAGCGCCCATGCCCTGGGCACGCCTGGCGATGCCCCTGCCGCACCAGCCATAGCCGCAGACCACCACCCTCTTGCCGGCCCACAGTATATTGGTGGCGCGGGTGACGCCATCGATGGTGCTCTGGCCGGTGCCATAGCGGTTATCGAAGAAGTGCTTGGTGCGGGCGTCGTTTACGGCGATGATGGGGTATTTGAGTTTCCCCTCCTTTGCCATGTTCCTTAGCCTGATGACGCCGGTGGTGGTCTCCTCGGTGCCGCCGATTATCTGGGATAGCAGGTCTGTCCGCTCTTTATGGGCGGTGCTCACTAGGTCGGCACCGTCGTCCACGGTGAGCTGGGGCTCATGTTCCAGCGCCGCTTTGATATGCTGGTAGTAGGTGTGGTTGTCCTCACCCTTGATGGCGAAGGTGGGCAGTCCCCAACTCACCAGCGCCGCGGCGACATCGTCCTGCGTGCTCAGCGGATTTGATGCGCAGAGGACGAGCATAGCGCCGCCGTCTTTCAGCGTTAATGCCAGATTGGCGGTCTCGGTGGTGATGTGGAGGCAGGCGGAGATACGGATATCCTGGAGCGGCTTTTCCCGGGCGAACCTCTCCCTGATGAGTTTTAGCACCGGCATCTCTCTGCCTGCCCATTCTACCCGCAGCTTCCCTTGCTCAGCTAACGAGGTGTCCTTGATATGATAGTCCATTTCCTATCCCTATAACCTTTCGGTCACTGTCCTGACAATATTACTTATTGGCTGGGCGGTGTCAAGTACCACATGCTGCTGGGGTGAAAATTCTTCGATTTTTTCAAACTCGTCCTTCTGGGCCAGGTAGACCTCCCAGCGCCCATCGGAGACCGAGCCCTGCCTAACCCTTTGCTCCAGTCGACTTTTAATGGCGGTCTCGTCGAGCACACATTCCAGGGCGGCGAAGTCAGCCCCTAATTCCTCCGCCAGCTGTTTTGCCTGCAACCTGTGTTCCCGCCTTTTGAAAGAGGCGTCCAAAATCACCGATTGCCCCTGGAGCAGGAGCTTTTTGGCGCTGGCGAACATCTGCTCGTATGTCTTTCTGGTGAACTCCTCGGAGTAGATGCCGCTGCTTATCGGCTCAAAGCGGCGCTCCGTAGGTGGGATGCCTGCCAGTTCCTTGCGGACTACGTCGGAGGAGATTACCGTCAGCCCCAGGCTACGGCTCAAAGCTTGTGCCACCGTGGTCTTGCCGGTGCCCACCAGCCCGGCGACGATGAGGAACAGCTTCCTATTGCGGGCGTACCTGTAGGTGAGGCGGAAATAACTCCGGGCTGCCTCCAGCGCGGTCTCCTTCTCTGTGATAAAAGGGTCGTCCAGCTTGAAGCTTTCCACCTTGCCCCTGACATAGGCCCGGTAGCACTTATAGAAGTCGAGCAGCTTCAACAGTTCCCCATCTCCACTTGCCTTGATGTAAGCATTGACAAAGACTTGCGAGAGGTCAGCCCGCTGAAAGCGGTCTAAGTCCATAGCTAAGAAAGCGATTTCTGAAGCCACGTCTCCGTAGCGGAAGCGGTCGTTGAACTCGATGCAGTCGTAGATGCACACCCCATCGGTGAAGCAGACATGGGCGGCGTGCAGGTCGCCGTGGCAGTCCCTTATCCTGCCCTCAGCCACCCGCTGCTCGAACAATGCCTGGTTTTTCGCCATAAAATTATTGGCGTAGTCTTTGATAAGGTTGTAGGTATCGGTGGTGATGGTGGTGCCGATGTACTTTTCTGTCTGAGAAAAGTTCTCTTCGGTATTCACCCTGATTGCCTTAAGGCTCCCGTACTCACTGATCTCCGTGCTGGTGGCGGCCTTTTCGTGGAAGGTAGCTAGCTTATGGGCAACGGCGGTGACCATTTCCACGGTCACCTCATCGGAGACCAGGAGCCTGTCCATCATTCGTTCCTGGGGTAACTGTTTCATCTTCACGGCATATTCCACCACCTCCCCGTCGCCACCAAGCTTGAATTTCCCGTGGCTTAAGGTGATGGGCACCACCCCTATATAGACTTCGGGACAAAGGCGCCGGTTCAGCTCTACCTCCTGCTCACAGAAATAGCGCCGTTTCTCCAGCGTAGTATAGTCCAGATATCCCAAGTTCACCGGTTTCTTCACCTTATAGGCATAATCGCCGGTGAGGAAGATAAACGACATCTGTGTCTGTGTCAGTGCCACCTTCTGGGGGTGATGGGGGTAGGTTTCAGGCTGGAGCAGGGCTTCGACTAGTACAGCTGTTTCGGGCATCGTTTAAGTGTAATGTTTTTGCTCTTTTGTTTGCAAGAGGGCGGTATCTGTATTTCAGTGTGGGTTTGAGACGTATTTTCGCGGGCCACCTCTGTGGTAGTTCTCTGGCAGGCTAGATCGTCTAGTTCTCCAGCGTAAAAAGTGGCCTTACCAGTTCGCCGGCGGAGAACTTATCTCCGGGGAAGATGGCGTGGCCTAACTTGACCCTCTTGCCGATGATGTCCATGGTAACTTTGGTAGGATCGATGCCCTCGAGGTTGCCCATGAGCCAGGGGCCTTCATCCAGCTCCACCAGGACGATGATGTACGGCGCTTCGGCCTCCCTGCCCTCAGGTGGCACGAAAATGGTGGTAAATGTTTGGATGGTGCCCCTGCCGCTGAGCTGCACCACCTCAAGTTCACTCCCCTGACATTTGCTACAAGTTGTCTTCGGTGGTACGGTGATGGCGCCACACTGGTGGCATTTCAGGCCCAGTAGCCTGTCCTCCTTCAGTGCCTCAGAATAGTCTTTGTAGGTGAGTTTATGTTCCATAGCCATCTCCTGTAATCAGTTTTGCATGGCTTACCAGCCCCGCGCCAGTATGGCGTTACAGATGGTGCCACCGTCGCCACCAAGGGTATCGGTCATACCTATCTTCGCTCCCTCCACCTGGCGTTCACCGCACTCACCCCGGAGCTGTTTGACTATTTCATAAACCTGTGCTGTACCGGTGGAACCGATGGGGTGCCCCTTTGCTTTCAAGCCACCGGAGGGGTTGACCGCTATCTTACCACCGATCTTAGTTTCACCCCGCTCCACTGCTTCGCCGGATCTGCCAAAATCGAAGAAGCCCAGACTTTCCAGGGCGATGAGCGTGGCGATGCTGAAACAGTCGTGGAGCTCGATTAGGTCTATGTCCTTAGGTGTCAGTCCTGCCATACTATAGGCCTGCTTGGCGGAAAGTTCTCTGGCGATGAGGCGCGGGAGGTAGTCTTTCTGGCTGGCAAGGTTGCCCGATGATGCTTGTCCCAGACCGACAACGAACACCGGCTTATCGGTGAGCTTTTTAGCCTTTTCTTCACAGGCGAGGACCACTGCCGAAGCACCATCGGAGAAGGGGCAGCAGTCATAGAGCTGGAGTGGCTGTGCCACCATGATGCTGTTGAACACATCGTCCATAGTTATCTCTTTGCGAAACTGCGCCTTGGGGTTGCGTGCCCCATAATAATGGGAGTTTATCGATACCTGCGCCATCTGCCTTTTCAGCCTTTCCAGTGGGATGCCGTATTTTCTGGAGTAGAGGTGAGTGAGCAAGGCGAAGACGCCGGGGAAGGTAAGCCCGCAAGGGTACTCGTAACGGCTATCGCTGGCGGCGGCGAATGTCCTAGTTGCCAGCGGTGTGCCCATTTTGGCAGCGGTCTCAGTGCCGCCGACAAGGACGATGTCGAAGGTGCCCGAAGCCACCCACATCACCGCATCGCGGAAGGCAGCGCTGGAGGAGGCGCAGGCGTTCTCATAGCGGTTTGCCGGCACATGGTCTAGTCCCAGGTAGTCGGCAGCGAAGACCTGGATCTGTGCTTGCCCCTCGGCGATGTCGCTCAGGGCGTTGCCCATGAAAAGCGCCTGGATGTCTTTGGGTTTAATATTCGATTCGGTAATGGCATCCATGGCGGCTTCCGCAAACAGCTCCACGGCGGTCTTGGGCTGTGCTCCGGTGAATCGGGTCATGCCCACTCCGATGACGGCAACTTTTCTCATCTCATGATCCTCCTTCAGATCAGTTTATCAGCTTCGGTTGACAGCGGTTACAGAAAGCAGCCTGCTTCCAGTCGGTATCGTCCAGGCTGTTGGAGAAATGCATCACGCATTTTGTTTCAGGGCAGTGCCCCAGGCTGAGCAGGTGTCCCAGCTCGTGCACTGCCTCCTTGGTAGCCCTTTCCAGGAGAAGTGACCGATCCTCGGGCAGCCCGTAAAACTCCTGTCTCAGACGGCACAGGGAGATGACGGCGGTACCGGAGGCAATGTCCGCCTGTCCGAAGACGAAATTGAGATGTGGGGCGTAGAGGTCAACGTCAACGATCCCGAGTACTTTTTCGTCTTTAGCCCTCCGCTGACTCTTTAGCTGGTCGATGATACTGGCGGCATGGTACTGTCCACGCCGGGCGTCGTAAGCTCTGGTCAGATCGAAGGACAGGGGTACTATTTCTGTGGGGCAACCAAAAATTGTCCCCAATCTCTCCGCAAGCTGCGCCATTATATGATCGTCTATCTTGCCTATCGGTCTGAAGACTATCTTCACGGAGTCTATTTTAGCCACTCAAGGACGCGGGCTGCCACCTCATTGTGGTTGCTACGGCTGAGGTGGAGAACGCTTACCTGAGGGTGGTGCTTAAGTCTATCGGCAAAAGGATGGGACTTGAGCATTATGGTCCCCAGCATTTTCTTACCGCTGCCTGCTGCTTTCAGTACCGCTTCCCTGAACCGGGGAGAGAAGAGTTCCATTTTACCTATCTCGTCAACGACTATGAGTTCACTCTCTTCGATAGCCTTTTCCAGCGCGGCCACGGCGACGTTTTCCAAGTTGTTGATGTCCACACCGTATTTCCCCACGCGGTAGGGACTGGCGGTGCTAACGTGTGCCAGGACGGCTTCCTTGCCGTCGAGGGTGACTATCTTGAATCCCTCCCTGGTGCCGCCGCTCCTGATCTCCTGTGTATAGAAGCCACCGGCTTTCTTGCTGACCTTACTTAAGACCTCCCGGATGAGGGTCGTCTTGCCCACGCCCGGGCTACCGGTGAGCAGGTATGCAGTGGTCATCCACCCGTGGCTTGGCTCTCCGCTCTCTTTGCTCTACCCCGTTTGCTGGGTGTAGGTTCAGCCTTAGCTTCAGCAGCCGTTTCTGCTGCCGAAGTCTCTACTTTCTTCGGTCTGCCTCGCTTCTTTGCCGGTTCGGCAGACGGCGCTGCTGCCTTTTCTACGACTGCTGCAGCCGATGCAGCTTCGGGTTCCCTCTTTCTGGTGCGTCTTCTGGGTGCCGACTTTTCAGCCACAGCTACAGCAGCCGGTGCCCGTGCTGTTGCGGTGGCCAGGCCCATGGCCAGTGCCATAGCCTTCCTCTTTTCCTTCAGCTTTTTCATCCGTCTACGGTGCTTTAGCAGTGCCATTCTTTTGCGTTTGTTCATCTTTCACCACCAGAACAACCTTCGTCTAGCGCGTAGTATTATGCCTTAAATTGTACCGAATTGCAAACTAATTAGAAGGAGAATCGACTCCGAATCCTGGCTGACAGTTCCGAGAGCATTTCCAGTGCCCGGACGGCAGCTTCGGGAGAGAGGGAAGCAAGCCCGCAGGAGGGGGTGAGCAGCCCCTGTGCGGCAACCTGGCGGAAGGGGATGCCGTTTCTGGTGAAGGGCGCTATGGCTTCACCGAGGCGGTCGTAGAGGCTGGGCACAGATTCCTTTTCTAGCGCCTCTTCGTCATTGGGCACGATGCCCCAGGCGATGTTGCCACCTCGTTCCAAGAATGACTTTACCTCCGTCGGGTAGCAGGCGAAGGAATCAGCATAGTTGTAGGCATCGAAGCTGATGATGTCTATGGGTGTGTTGAGCAGGAGCGACCAGTCGGTGCTGCCGCAGCAGTGGATGCCCTTGAGTCCGTTCAAGCCGCTAAGGACCTCGATGAGCAACCCGGTGACAGTCTCGTTGGACAGGGCAACAAAAGCAGTACCCAGGGAGGTAAGGTAGGGCTCATCGACGAAGATAATGGTAGTCCTGGCTATGCGGCGCAGGAATTCCTCCTGCCACCTGGCTTTTAGCTTGAGGAACCTGGCCAGGGCTTCAGCCAGCGTATCATCGTAGACAATTCCCCGGTTGTGGGCATCGGTGATGCACAGACCGAGGCTGACGGGGCCTGTTATTTGCCCTTTGAGCGTTGTGGCCTGAGGGATGAAGGCCGGCAGAGCGTAAAGTCCGGCAGCATGGTCGGGGTCTATTTGGTATACATCGAGGTCGCCGCTGCTATTGGTGAGCAGCCTTTCCAGTCCGGCATCGAGGTCGGCGCCGACTTCTATCCTGAGCCTATTGCCCTCAGCGACCAGCCCGGGGAAGCCGTCGCTGAATTGGAGGTACATATTCTCCTTGGGTGAGCGTCTGGGCAGCTGGGGCCAGCAGGGGATGTGGGGCAAATATTTTACCACCAGCCGGCAGGGCTCGCTGGCATCGGTGTGGGGCATGCTACCGATGGCGGTGGCAAGACAGCCGAACTCGAGTCTTGTCACTATTTATCCTTCTTCAAGTATTTGTCCAAAATAAGCGCCAGGTCTTTCCTCACCTTCGGTGGTATCAGTTCCGGTGAGGTGATCAGCGCGTCCTTCAAGGCGCTGGCGCAGATACAGTCGCGTTTTTGGGGCAGCCTGGTCAGTGCCTCCTTGATTATCTTTTTCACAGTATCTATCCCCTTCCTCAGGTTGGCGATAACCATCTCGGCGGTGACCACCTCCACGGTCTCCTTCCAGCAGTCGTAGTCGGTGACCACGGCACAGGTGGCATAGCATATCTCAGCCTCTCTGGCAAGCTTGGCTTCGGGGAGCCCGGTCATGTAGATCACGTCAGCTCCCCACGAGCGGTAAAGGTTGGACTCAGCTTTTGTGGAGAATTGTGGTCCCTCCATCACGATGGCGGTGCCGCCATCGTGTGCTCTGGCGCCGACCTTTACCGCCGAGCTATACAGAATATTGCGGAGCGCCGGACAGAACGGCTCGGCGAAGGCGATATGCGCCACGATGCCGTTGCCAAAGAAGGTATTGGGGCGGAGATAGGTACGGTCGATAATCTGGTCGGGGATGACGATGTCCAGCGGCTCTATCCTCTCCTTAAGGCTACCCACGGTGGCGACGGAGATTATCCACTCCACCCCCAGCGATTTGAGGGCATAAATATTAGCCTTTGAGGGTAGTTCTGTGGGGCTGATGTAGTGCCCTCTGCCGTGGCGGGGGAGGAAAGCCAGCTTAACGCCGTTCAGAGTACCCAGGATGATGGCATCGCTGGGGTCACCGAACGGTGTCTTTATCTTCACCTCCTTGACGTCGGTGAGTCCCTCCAGCTCGTAGAGTCCAGTGCCGCCAATGATGCCTACTTTTGCCTCAGTCATGTTCAGGCCTCCTTGGTTGCAAGCAATTTCTTTAGGTTCTGGTCAAAAGGTTCGCGGGCGATTCCCTTTTCGGTAATTATAGCAGTTATGTAGCGGTTGGGGGTGACATCGAATGCAGGGTTGGCGGCGATGGTGTCCTGAGGTGCGATGTGGGTACCAGCGATGCAGGTGACCTCGCTGGGGCTGCGCTCTTCGATGGGGATGCTATCTCCGGAGGCAATGGAAAAATCGATCGTAGAGGTGGGGGCGGCAACATAGAAGGGTATGCCGTGTTCCTTTGCCAGAACGGCGAGGGTATAGGTGCCGATTTTGTTGGCGGTATCCCCGTTGGCAGCTATGCGGTCAGCGCCCACAATGACGCAGTCTATCTTCCCCTGCCTCATGAAGTGCCCTGCCATGGAATCGGTGATGAGGGTTACCGGTATGTTCGCCTGCATCAGTTCCCAGACGGTGAGGCGGGCCCCTTGGAGGAGGGGGCGGGTCTCGGTGGCCACGGCTTTGACTTGCTTGCCCTGCTCGGCGGCGGCTTTGATGACGCCCAAAGCTGTGCCATAGCCGCCGGTTGCCAGCCCACCGGTGTTACAATGGGTGAGCACGGTGGCGCCGTCTTTGATTAGCCCAGCGCCAAGCTGGCTGAGCTTGAGCGTAGCTGCCTCCTCTTCAGCATGGATTCGCTTTGCCTCATCGAGGAGCATTTGTTTTGCCTCTGAGATGCTGCCCGCTGGGAGCGCTGCTTGCTTCATTCGGCTGATGGCGTGGAACAGGTTGACCGCGGTAGGGCGGGAGGTGGCAAAGGCATGGTACACCTCTTCCATACGGGCATCAAATGCAGCCTTGTCCTTAAGCTTGAGCTTTAGGGCATCAAGGGCGATGCCGTAGGCGGCGGCGATGCCGATGGACGGGGCACCGCGCACCTTCATCTGTCGGATGGCTGCCACCACCTGATGGAAGTCACGGCAGTCTATGTAGACCAGCCTGTGGGGCAGACGTGTCTGGTCGATAAGCCTCAGCCTGTCCCCAAGCCATTCCACCGCCTTCATCCCGTCCTCTTTCCCTGGCTCCGCCAGCGGACGACCGCTTTGTTCAAGTTTTCGATAAACTCCTCCGGTCGGGATGGTGTGATGTGGACGTTCATCCTTCCGTATCTCACGATCTGCACGGCATTGCGGTTGTGCATCGAGGTGGCGAAGTTAATGCCGAGGCTGATTCCCTCTGGCCTCCGGGCGGTGTCTATGGTATCGAAGGGGATATCGAAGCGAAAGTGTCCGCCAAGCACGATGCTCAGTCTGTCGTCGAGCACACAGTATTTCCTGGGGACAATTGCCCAGAAAATGGCTATGAGGAGTACTGCGGTGGCAAGCAGGCCAATTGACGAACTGGTATAACCATCGACCAGCTGAAAAGCTCCCATGAGCAGGAAAAATACGGGGAGCAGCAGGATGGCTTTGAACCAGACATCATATCGTGGTGTATCTTCATAAATGGCTGTGGACATTGCCCTATCGTTAACCCCCATGTGAAGTTCGAACGCTGGCGCGTGCAAATACATATTAGCCTAAAAGTCGCTTTTATGCCATATGTGCTATCGTCCTAGTGTGATGGGGTGTAAACTTTTACACTTTGAGGATGATGGCGGACAATGTCGGGTACCGTGTCACTATCACGGCACGCTACCCCATGCCGTTGCACGGCTTCAGGCGCAGGCGATTGTGGGTCATGACACCACCGATGCCACCAAGTCAGCGAGCAGGGCGATCCTTGATTTTCTTACGGCGGCGTGCTAAGCGTCCATAAGGTTTTGCCACAGGTGCTTATTGAAGGCGGTGATGTGTTCTGCTATCCTGTGGTGTATATGGAGGGGCTATGACCAAATCGATAGTTGAAGAGCTGGAACCTTTATTCAACCCGAGGTCGGTGGCGGTGGTGGGGGCGACCAATAATTTCAACAAATGGGGCTTTTTCACCTTTTCCAGCGCACTGAATGGCTTCTCCGGGCCGGTGTACCCGGTGAACAACCGTGAGACTGAGGTCCTGGGGAGAAAGGCGTATGCCAGGGTCACGGAAATACCTGATGTCGTGGACCTGGTGGCTATCGTGGTGCCGGCACCGAGCGTGCCATCGGTGATGGAGGACTGTGTGACTAAGGGGGTGAAGGCAGCGGTCATCATCTCGGCAGGCTTTGCCGAGACTGGAGCCGAGGGAAAGAAGCTACAGGACGAGGTGCTCCGCATCGCCAGGAAAGGCGGTATCCGCTTTGTCGGTCCCAACTGTATGGGCTACTGGAGCGCCACTTCCAATCTGAGAGCTTTTATGTTCCCGCTCCCGGTGAAGGACGGGCCGCTGGCTTTTGTGTCCCAGGGGGGGAATGTCGGTGGGGCGGTGGTCATCTCCGGCTACCACAGAGGCGTGGGCTTCCACCGTTATGTGAGTTGCGGCTGTGCCGCCGATATACAGATAGAGGACTACATCGAGTACTTCGGTCAAGACCCCGCGGTCAAGGTTATTCTGGCTTACATCGAGGGGCTGGCCGACGGCAAACGCTTTTTGGAAAAGGTGTCCAAAGTGACGCCGCAGAAGCCGGTGATAGTGCTCAAGCCGGGGAAAACGGATGCCGCTGCCAAGGCCATTGTCTCCCACTCCGGCGCGCTAGCGGGAACAGACGATATCTACGACGCAGCTTTCAAGAGCATCGGTGTGCTGAGGGTGGACAGCCCGGAGGAACTTTTGGACGTGGCTATCGGTTTTCTCACCCAGCCGCTGCCACGGGGAAGGAATGTGGCTATTCTTACCCCCGGGGGCAGTTACGGCGTGCTCTGTGCCGATGCCTGTGCTAGTGAGGGGCTCAATGTAGTCAAGTTGCCCCAGAAGGTCATCGCCGAGCTGGACAGAGTCTTCCCACCAAGGTGGAGCCGGGGAAACCCGGTGGACCCTGCTGGGGACAGGAACTTTATCACCTATCTTACGGCGCCGATGAAGCTGCTTAAAGTGGACGAGGTGGACGCCCTGATCTTCATGGGCTTCGGCGGCTTTTCCATCTTTGCCTCTCTGTTTGCCTCCTTCGCCAGGAACAGCAGCGGCGCTTTCAGTGTCCGGGTGCCCATGCAGCAGGGGCCGCAGGAGCTCTTGCCCGGGCTGCGCCGGGCACTGGAGTCCAAAGATGTTGAGCAGATAAAAGGGGCGCTGTACCCGGTGATCTCAGCCCTGGCGATGTTTACCGGTACCTACAACGAGCAGGAGGTTGACGACTTCTGCCGGCTGGTAGCCTCGGCAGTCGCTGCTGGCAGGATAGATGCCCTGCTTCTCCTTGGTGCTTTCCGACCCCTGGAGACCACCGTTGCCAGCCAGGGTGCCAGCAGTGACAGACTTGTCCCGGAAGAGGCGATAGCCCGTTTTTTCAGAGCGGTGGCGGAGCAGTGGGTCAGTGATTATGGAAAACCGGTACTTACCACAACTTTCTTTGCCGAGGACCAGCCACGCTTGGTAGGGTCACATTATGTCTACCGCTCTGGCACGCATGCTGCCAGGGTACTGGCCAAAATGGTGGAGTATAAGGAGTTTCTGGAAAAGGTGGGCGTTTATCGGGAGCGCGAGCCGTTGGGTCGAGAGGCGCTGACATAAGGCCATTTCAGGGCGGTTTGCCCTGTTGAGTCATATTTCTGCAGGAGGGACAGAATGTTGTGCGGTAAGTATGGGTTGATGATGATGGTATTTTTGCTGGCCCTTGTGGTGCCGGGGTGTGCCCCGGGGGTTGGTGACCAGGGCTGTAGTACGTTGCAAGCTGAGCTGGAGAGCGTGAAAGCTGAGCTTGAGAGGGTAAAAGCTGAACTGGAGAGAACAAAGGCCCAGTTAACGACGGCAAAAAGTGCTACGCTGGACGAGCTTCTGCGCAACAGACGGTCGGTGCGGGAGTACAGCAGGGAACCTTTGACCAAAGAGGAGGTGATGAAGCTGTTGTGGTCGGGGCAGGGGATCACCAGGCCGCCGCGGTACCGTACCGCGCCATCGGCGGGGGCACTTTACCCGCTCGAGTTGTATGTGGCGGTGGGCAATGTGGTGGGACTGAGGCCCGGCGTATATAAGTATGACCCTGTGGAGAATGATATCAAGCTGGTGAAGGAAGGGGATGTGCGGAGGGAGCTGGCTGTGGCAGCATTGCTTCAGCCCTGTGTGGAGTATGGTGCCATTGACATCATCATCGCTGCTGTATATGAGAGGACGAAGGTGAAATATGGTCAGCGGGGTGAGCGGTACGTCCATATCGAGGTGGGGCATGCTGCCCAGAATATCTGTTTGCAGGCTGTGGCTTTGGGGCTGGGGCTGGTTACGGTAGGTGCTTTTGACGATGCCAGTGTAGCTAGGATCGTCGGACTGGCCAGGGACGAGGCGCCGCTCTATATCATTCCTGTTGGAAGATTGAAGTAGGCCGCTGAAAGAAGATTACAGGAGCGACCGTTGGCGGCCGCCCCTGTAATCTTTGCCCGGTGGTGGGGCTTAGGGTTTACCTTTGTCCTTGCCTTTGTTAAGCCCCTTGCCGGCATCAGGGCCTGTCACCTGTTCTGTAGCCCCTACCTGCTGCTCGGCTTTGTTCTCCTGTCTTATTCTGTTTCTCACCCTCAGTTTCTGTTCCTCGCCGCTATTCTGCGTCTGTTCTGTTACAGCGACCTGTTGGAGTTCTAGGTTCTTATCAACAGATTTGCCCCACTTCCAGCGTAAGTTGAACGGCTTTTGCAGCCCCGGCGCTGTGAGGATGCCTTTGCCCGGCACCCCGCGCAGCCTCAATATCTGTGACTTTGTCAGTGTGACGTTATCGGTAAAGTTATCGGTAACATTGTCGGTGGCATTATCGCCGGTTGTGGTGCCGGACTCGAGGGCGGTGTCCAGTACTGCCTCCGATTGGGCGTTTACAGTGCCTGACAGTGCAGGCGTCAGCAATAACACCAGACTTAATATCAGCGATAGGCCCCAGTTCTTCATTTTATCCTCCGAAACAACATTGTTTTATTGTTTTCACCCAGTTATAACGGGGCACATGGGGTAAGGGTTTAGCCCGGAGGTGGTAATGGCTACCGCCGCAGGTTACTGGCTGTGAACCTTTGGCTTGAACTGGTACTTGGAGGGCGACTGATTGTTGTTGGTTGGCTTGTCTGTTGGCGATGGAGCTGTTTGCTGCTGGGGGTTGGCATCCTGCCCGCTGCTGTCTTTCTGCTCCTGACTGTCGGCGTTATCTTTGCTTTCGTTATCTTTGTCGTCGGGCTCTTGACCAGACCTTCGGTAGCCCTTTTCGGATATCCTGTCGATGGCTTTCTGTAGCGCTGGTCTTGCCTCAGGGGACGCCTCGTCCATGGCTTTGCGCAGTGCGGTGAGGCTACGACTGGTGCTGTTTTCCAGCGCTGTCCTCAAGCGCTCTGCTCTTTCTGTTTTTGTCCTTTCGGTAGTCCTTTGGCTCTTTGTCCCGACGGCGGAGCCCTCAGTCGTTGCGGTGGGGCTGGTGGTCTCCTCTTTTTGTGGAGTCGGCTGTTCGGGTGCTGGTGTGGGCTTCGGGGAAGGAGCCGGCGATGGCGTGGTGGTCACTGATTCCTCTGCCGGAGGCGGCGTTGATTGAGTGACAGGGACAGTGGTTGTGACCGCTAGTTCAGTGGGGGCGATGTCTGCTATCTTGGCGATGGTGGTGCTGGCTATCTCGAGATGGGTAGCCAGCTTTTCTGCGGTGGTGGTTGCCAGCTCTGTCTTTCCCTGTGCCGCCATGGTCTCGATTTCGATGACGCGTTTTTCTGCCAGCCTGGTGTGAATTTCAGCCTTGGCGGACTCGGAGAAGGTGAGGGCTAACCTTGCCTGCTCTGTAGCCAGCTTTACGGGATAGAGGGTGTCGTCGGGCATGGCATCCGAAGCAGCGGCTGCGGTGCTGATGCCACTCACCACCACGATGACTATGGCAGTAAGGGCCACCGCCCAGGCAGTGCTCCAGTTAAATCCCCTGGCAACCGGCTTCTGTTTTTGTCGGCGGGCATACTCGAAAGCGCCCTGGAGCCTAACGCCGGTCCAGTGCCGAAATTCCGGTCTGGGCTGGATATAGGAGCCTCTCCTGCCGATGTCAAAAGCGGTGCGTATCAATTTCTCCAGCTCTGCGGCATGCTCCGGATAGCTGGCAAGGCAGCTTTCCAGGCTTTCGCCAGAGCGTATTCGCTCATAGCACTCATTGAATATGTCGGCTAATTTCCTTGCCATTTATTCCTCTATCCTACCAAGAAGCGCTTTTCTCAGTGACATGGTGGCGTTGAACTGGAGGGCTTTGATCGTACCCTCGCTTTTGCCCAGCACCTTGGCCGTTTCGGCTATGGAGAGCTGGGCGATGAAACGCAGGGTAGCCACATCTCGCTGTGCTTCGGGCAATTTCTCCAGGGCCATTCTCAATTGCTCCACCTCGTACTGCCTTTCGCTCATCTCCACGGGGTCTTCCACCGTAGCCAGGTGCGCCTCGTTGAAATCGACTCTTTTTCCCCTGGACATCTTCCTAACATGGTCTATAACGGTATTGTGGGCGATCTTAAACAGCCAGGAAGTGAAGGGCAGGTCCCGCCATTTGTAATTACCGATCGCCTCCAGGGCTTTAATAAACACCTCCTGTGTTAAGTCCTCAGCTTCAGCCTGACTCCTAACTCTGGCGTAAACATAGCGGTAAATGCGGTCAAAGTTCGCATTGTACAGTTGCGTAAAGGCCGTCTGGTCACCGTTTACCGCCTGTTTTACTAAATATTCTTCACTTCCTAGCACCAGGTGGAACCTCTTGCATTTGCCTGAGAGGGCATCTCAGGGGGTCTATTCGCCTGGTGTCTATTATATAAAACGGGGCCCGACCGTGAAAGTTTATGTATCCGACTTTCGTTTGTACTCGATTTGGCATAAGGGGCTGTCCTGCAGTAAAATGCTGCTTTAGTCATGCCTTTGTCTGATGTGTCAGGAACCAGCCCGCAGGAGCCAGCGATGAATAGAGATAGCGACTTCGACCGCATTTTTTACCCCAGGACGGTGGCAGTGGTAGGAGCTTCCGGGGAGCCGGGCAGACCGGGATATCAGTTCATGCGGACGCTGCTGGAGTTTGGGTATCGGGGCAAGCTGTACCCGGTAAATCCGGAAGCGCCGGAGGAGATTCTTGGATTCAGGACTTATCCAAACGTGCGGGACGTGCCTGATGTGATCGATTTTGCCTTTGTCACTGTTCCCGCGGCTGCTGTGCCCGGGGTCATCGGCGACTGTGTGGCGAAGGGAGTGGCGGGAGTGGAGGTCTTCACCTCCGGATTCAGGGAAGTCGGAGAAGAAGGCAGGAAGCTCGAAGAAGAGATGGTAAAACTGGCTAAAGGCAAGCTACGGATTATAGGTCCCAACTGTTTTGGCGTCTACTGCCCGCGTGGTGGGCTGACACTGCTTCCTGGCGCGAGATTACCTTCGGAGAGCGGTGACGTTGCCTTCATCTCGCAAAGTGGCGGGCTGGCACTATATTTTGCCTGGGCAGCCAGCGGGTGCGGTTTGAGGTTCAGCAAGGTTATCAGCTATGGCAATGCCTGTGACCTGAACGAAAGTGACTTTGTCGAGTATTTCAGCGGAGATGAGGAGACCAAAATCATTGCCGCCTATTTAGAAGGGGTGAAAGATGGCAGTCGCTTTTTCCGGCTGGTCCGCGGTCTCCTGGGAAAGAAACCGGTTATCCTGTGGAAAGGCGGGCTCACCCAAACCGGGGGTAGGGCGGTGAGCAGCCATACTGGTTCCCTGGCCGGAGATAAGGCAGTGTGGCGGGCATTTTCCTATCAGACCGGTGCCGTGCTGGTGGACGACTTTGAAGAGCTTGTTGATGCCGTGCTGTTTTTCCGGCAGTGCCGGCGTAATGTTGACAGAAGGGTGGCGGTAATAGGTGGTGGCGGGGCTGTGGGGGTAGCTGCGGGCGATATTTGTGAACGGGTGGGGCTGGTGGTGCCACCGGCGCCTGTGGAATTGCAGCAGCAGTTGAGGGCGCTGTTGCCGCCGGTGGGGACAAGCACCAGAAACCCGTTTGACATCGGTGCACCGGTATTGCCGGCGCCGTTATTCAGGAAGGTGCTCGAACTCCTGCTCGCTTGGGAAGGGATAGACGCGGTGATAATAGACCGCGTATATCTCTATGGGCTGGGAGGCCTGAATGGCGTGCCGGAAAGTGGTTGTGCAGAGCGGCTTGAGGTCGTCCTGGACCTACAGAGGAGGACCGACAAGCAGTTTGTGGTGGTCACTGAGGAGCTTACCACCGCTGCCGACAAAATAGAGGCGGAGGTGGAGAGGAGGTGGGCGCAGCAGAGGTTGTTCGACGGTGGCGTAGCTTTTGCCCCCTCGCTCACCAGGGCAGCTACGGCTTTAGCCAGGGTCTGCTGGTACCAAGACAAAGTGCGTTCACTGCTGGCTGAAGTGTGACGCACAGCCTACGGCATGTATTAGAAATAAGCAGGCCCCTGGATGCAGAACCAGCGCACGCCGGCGTTTATAGACCTTTGTTGGCGATGTAGATGGCGAGGTCGGCGAGGCGGCAGCTATACCCCCATTCATTATCGTACCAGGCGAGGACCTTGACCATGTTGCCCATGGCCATGGTACTGAGGGCATCGAATATTGAACTGGCCGAGTCGCCTTTGAAGTCTGAACTCACCAGCGGCTCATCACAATAGCGCAGGATTCCGTTGAGCTTACCCTGTGCAGCGGACTTGAAAACTCCGTTGACCGCATCTGCAGTCACCTCTTTCTCCAGGTCAGCTACGAAGTCACACATGGAGACTGTGGGCACTGGTACTCTGTAGGCAACGCCGTCGAGCTTACCTTTGAGCTCGGGGATGACAAGCCCGATTGCCCTGGCGGCGCCGGTGGTGGTGGGGACTATGTTCAGCGCTGCAGCACGGGCACGGCGCAGGTCTGAGTGGTACATATCGAGCAGCCTCTGGTCGTTGGTATAAGCGTGGATTGTGGACATGAAACCACGGACGACTCCGAAGTTTTCGTGCAGCACCTTTACCACCGGGGCAATGCAGTTGGTGGTGCAGGACGCGTTAGAGATTACCCTGTGTTTTTCCGGGTCATATTTGTCCTCATTGACACCGAGGACTATGGTGATATCTTCTCCTTTAGCTGGTGCTGAGATGATGACCTTCTTAGCGCCATTCTGGAGGTGGACAGCGGCTTTGGAGGCATCGGTGAACAGCCCGGTGGACTCGATCACTATGTCAGCCCCCAGGGCACGCCAGGGGATTTTTGCCGGATCACGCTCGGCAAGCACCTTTACTTTCTTGCCGTTGACCATGATTCCATCGCTGACCGCCTCTACCTTACCCAGATAAACGCCGTAGGTACTATCATATTTCAGCAGGTGGGCGTTGGTCTTGGCGTCGGTGAGGTCGTTAATTGCTACTATTTCGAGCTTGCCGGCATAGTGCTGGGTTATAGCCCTGAAGACCAGCCTGCCGATGCGCCCGAAACCGTTGATGCCGATTTTTATTGCCATTATCCTGTCCTCCCTGTCAACTTTGGGACTATTGCCTATTATAGCTTACCTTTATCCTAGTGCCAATACCCCCCCTGATATTCCAATCAGCGGTGACCTCCAGCCTTAATGGTCTAATGGTGCTGACCAGGTCGTCCAGAATTCGGTTGGTGGCGGCTTCGTGGAACATTTCCACCATGCGGTAGCTGGTGAGGTAAAACTTGAGTGACTTAAGCTCGATGATCTCTCTGTCGGGCACATATCTTATGTTGATCGTCGCCCAGTCCGGTTGCCCCGGGTTGAGCGGACAGAGGCAGGTGAACTCGGTGGTAGCTATTTCCACCTCGTATTCTCTTCCGGGGTAGGGGTTGGGCAGGGCTATCAGCAGGTCTCTCTGGGGCTGTGGCTTGTATTTGAGCTTCAGCCCCTTCACCTTCCTTTTAAGCTGCTCCATTTCTCCCCTCCTCACTCTCCTGTCCAGTACAGGTCCAGGCCGTCTTTGGTGAACTTTTGTGCTTTGCCCTTGCTCATAAGATATTTAAGGTGGGCCAGCGTTTCCAGCACCGCCAGGCGCTTGTCGAAATTAGATAGCTTGGAGAATGGTATTGGTTCTCCTGTGGGCATCCACAGTATCTCGCTGGCTATCTGGTAGGCGGTCTTCATCTCGTCCTCGGCGGCGATGACTATCGCCCGTTCCCGTTCCTGATGATGGTACAGCAGTTCGTTGATGCGCAGCCTGATCCCGGAAAAAACGGAGCCATGTCCCGGGAAGACGAGGTTGATATCCAGCTGTGTCAGGGCTTCCAGTGCAGCCAGGAAGTCGCCCAGGGGGTTGTCTCCCGACTGCGGATGGAAGCCAACATGGGGGGTGATGTCGGGCAGGACGTGGTCGCCGGAGAACAGGAACTTCCTCTTAGGTTCGTAAAGGCAGAGGTGCCCCGGTGAGTGCCCCGGGGTGAAGATTACCTTAAGCTCCGTGGAGCCGACCGAGATTTTTTCTCCCCCCTTCAGCTTAGTATCGGCGGCCACCATGCCCACGAAGTCGCGCAGCGGCATAGCCACTTCGACGAATTCTGACAGGTATTCTTCGGGGACGCCGTTTGACTGGAGGAGCCCCCTTATCTCCGCCAGCAGGCCTTCCGGGTTCTGATAGCGGGACTCCAGTAACTTCTCTTCGGTCTCAGTAAAGGCGACTGTGGCGCCGGTCATCTGTTTCAGTTTGGCTGCCATCCCGTAGTGGTCGGGATGGATATGGGTGATGATGATGTGGGTTATGTATTTGAATCCGATACCGCCCATCCGGAGGCCCTCCCTGAGCGCGGCAAAGGTTTCAGGCGTGTCGAAACCGGTGTCTATGAGCACATTACCTTTGTCGCCCTGGAGCACATAGGCGTTAACGTGGTCGAGTGTGCCACCCGGGAGAGGGATTTTTATCTGGTGTACGCCCTGGACTATTTCCATTATTTGCCCCCTTGTCTTAGAAGGAACTCTTTGTCTGGAAAGCGGGCTCTGGGTCCGAGCTCCTCTTCTATCCTGAGCAGGCGGTTGTACTTCGCCACCCGCTCGCTGCGGCAAGGTGCACCGGTCTTGATTAGTCCCGAACCGACAGCCACTGCCAGATCAGCGATGGTGGTGTCTTCTGTCTCTCCAGAGCGGTGGCTGATTATAGTCAGCCAGCCAGCCCTCTGTGCCCTCTTCACCGTGTTTATGGTCTCGGTAAGCGTGCCCACTTGGTTGGGCTTGATCAGGACGGCGTTGGAAGCTTTCCTGGAGATGCCCGTCTCAAGGCGATTGAGGTTGGTAACATAAAGGTCGTCACCCACCAGGGTAACCTTGCTGCCCAGTCTGGCGGTGAGGGCTATCCAGCCATCCCAATCGTCCTCAGCCAGCCCGTCCTCGATGCTTACGATGGGGTACTCCGCCACCCAGCGGGCGTAGTAGTCAATGAGCTCGTTGCTGGTGAGGGTGGTCCCTTCCAGGCGCAGGACGTACATATTATCCTCACAAAAGCTACTGGCTGCCGGGTCCAGGGCTATAAAGCAGTCACTGCCCGCCCTATAGCCGGCAAGGTCAATAGCAGCCAGTATCAGCTCTATTGCCCGCTGGTTCGATTTCAGTGAGGGGGCGAAGCCACCCTCGTCGCCGACATTGGTACTTAGCCCTTTATCCTCAATCACGCGTTTCAGCGCGTGGTAGATTTCGGTGCCCATCTGCAGCGACCTTTTGAAGCTGGGAGCGCCGGCCGGCACCACCATAAACTCCTGGAAGTCGGTGGAGTCGGCGGCATGCTTTCCGCCGTTGAGGATGTTCATCATCGGTATTGGCAGGAGGTCAGCTGATTCTCCACCGAGGTAGCGGTATAAGGGCAGACGAAGGGAGGCGGCTGCCGCCCTGGCTACTGCTAGAGAAACGCCGAGGATAGCATTGGCGCCGAGCCGGGACTTATTGGCTGTACCATCGAGCTTGATGAGCTTTTCGTCGATCGATTCCTGGTCTGAGGCTGCCATGCCGATCAGGGCCGGGGCTATCTCCTCACGGACGTTGTCCACTGCCTTAACGACGCCGAGTCCGCCGTAGCGACTTTTATCGCCATCGCGCAGTTCCACAGCTTCATATTTGCCGGTGCTGGCGCCGGAGGGGACAGCGGCGGTACCGACGGTACCATCGGACAGCTCCACATCGACCTCAATAGTGGGGTTACCTCTGGAGTCCAGGATTTCGCGGGCGGATATTCTTTCAATGGTGGTTGTCGCTTTCATCAGGCAGCCTTAACCTCTTTTCCGTTCCTTTGCCAGGGCTATTGCCTTTTCCACGGCATCCACGGCATCTTCGGCGATGGTGATCGACCTGTCCTCTTTACCCCCTTTGGAAAAAGACCAGGTGTTCAAACCGACCACCGGGGTGCCGTTTTTAAGGGCGAAGGCTATCTCGCTGAGCGTCCCGTACTCACCGCCTATGGCGATGATAGCCTGGGCCGTTTTCACTATCAGCAGGTTTCTGGCCTCGCCCAGTCCGGTGGCGATGGGTATTTGTACGAAGTTATTGGCCGATGAAGTGCTGTCCCCGGGCAGAATGCCGATGGTCATTCCCGATTCTAGCACAGCGCCTTTACAGGCAGCCTCCATCACTCCCGACAGCCCGCCGCACAATAGTATTGCCCCACGCTTGGCCAGCTCTCTGCCCACGGTCTCTGCCAGGGCAGCCTCCTGAGGGGAACATTGGCCGCTACCTATCACTCCGATGACTATTTTCCTTTCCGGCTTACCCATCGGACCACTTTGACCTGAAAGCGTGAAAAGTTCGTGGGCAATTATACCATCCAGACTTGGGACTGTACAAAGCTGCTAGGTAAAAAGAGTTATAAAGGCTCTGAGGTCAAATGCGAGCATTGGAGGCACGCTTGAAAAAGATGAGGGCAACTAGCAGCACGAGGAAAACAGGGACTGGAATTACCAGGAGGCCCATGGTGGTGCCTGCCAGACCTGCTACCCATCCTATTGCCGGTGCTCCGATGGCTATCCCGGCGGTAAGCAGGGCATGGAACATGCCGGTAGCCAGTCCGCGCTCATCGCTATTTGTGTGGTCTATAATAAGTGCCGAGGTCGAGGGAAATAAGAGACCATAACCTACGCCGTAGAGGGCCATCACCATGGCGAGCAGCCAGAAGCTGGACATTGCTGGTAGTACGGTTAGCGAAAGAACAATGCACGCCAGCCCGGCGACCAGTGGCTTTAGCCGTCCTGCCCTGTCGGCGACAGCACCACTGGGTAACTGGGCGACAATAAACATTGCGGAAAAGACGGTGAGCAACATACCAACCTCGAAAGCCCCCATGCCCAGTTTTTTCACATAGATCGGCAGAAGTGTAGCCACACCGCCGAAGGTAAAGAAATGCGCAAATATGGCTGCGTAGGAGATTACCAGTCCTTTCCTGGCGAAAAGGCGTTTGACTCCCTGGATACCGCCGTCCGTTGATGGTGCAGGCGTTGTCATCTCTATCCGACTATTAGCAGGCAATAACAGACTCAGGAGCGCAGCTATAGCTACAACAATTGCGCCAAACAGGAAAAGCGCTTTGAAACCTAGGCGAGAAGCTATAAGCCCGCTCACCGGGTAACCTATTAGAGAAGCGCTGGCCAAGGCCATACCATACAGGGACATAGAGCGGCCCGTTCTCTCCCTTTGCGAATAGTTGGCGATAACTGACATGGTTGAGGGGGCGACCATGGCTCCACCGGCGCCGTGAAGGATTCGCACCAGAGCAAGGTGCCATGACTTTCCTGACAGGGCATAGAGCACCATGCTAAAAGCATCGCCAACCAGCCCGATAATCAGCGGTACTTTGTGGCCCACCTTGTCAATCCATCGGCCGAAGACGATGTTGGCTGGAGTATTGATGATGGAGTAGAGGCCGACGATCAGCCCCACCATTCCTATGCTGGCACCGAGACTGGATGCGTAAAGGGCAATGACGGGTATCAACAGATAGGTGTCGAGAAAACCAAGAAAAGTGATGACCGATGTTAGTGGTAAGACCCAATTGGCTATCCGCTGCGGTGCCACCATAAACTTTTATAGTATATCATA
>OGCI01000073.1_pt1 | contig 116576 bp, 113 predicted proteins | sample 1570021 | NCBI WGS metagenome assembly OGCI01 (sample SAMN06264664, study PRJEB24512) | hot springs metagenome | isolation source: Hot spring water | place: South Africa: Tshipise | collected 2015-06-21 | reverse complement strand
AAATTTGGGGATTTTTGAGTTGCAAAAGTGGGGATTTTATTTTACAACTCTGCCCTTTTTAATTATGCAATAAACACCCGTTCTTCAATACATTCTAACCAATATTGCTCGGATTTACGAATGTCAACAATAGTCTGAACTCTTCTTTATTTGGGAAGAAAGACTTTCAAAAATATCTATCGAACTCTCCTCTCTCTATCCCATCTTTATCGCTTCAAGGGTTTGTCCATCGAAAAACTTTAAGGACTCAAAGGGTAAAATGAACCATGCAGGGGTACCGGGTTCTACGTCTATGCGGGGAATCTTGGCCTTGACAATCTTCTCCCCTACTTTGAGGTGTAACACCACCCGGCTTCCAATAGGTTCAGAGAGAATGCAATGGGTGAGAATCCAGCCTTCTTTGGGGACAAAACTTACCTCTACATTCTCGGGACGAATCCCAACAATGAGCGGTCGTTCGACCATTTCCTTGGCCCAAGGGAGGAACGAGGAAGAGAGAAGGTGGCGGAAGTCTCCGGCGTCCAAAATGCAAGTCCCACCCTCTACGCTCAAGGAGCAATTGATAAAATTCATTCCTGGGTTTCCCACAAAGTATCCCACGAAGGTATTCACAGGGTTACTGTACACTTCTTCAGGAGAGCCGTATTGGAGGAGACGTCCTTCGTTCATCACCGCAATTTTATCCGCTAAGGTCAACGACTCGCTCTGGTCATGGGTAACGTAAATCATGGTCTGCCCGAGATCAGATTGCAAACGTTTTAAGATGGTGCGAAGCTCCATCCTGGTCTTGGGGTCAACGGCGGTGAGGGGTTCATCGAGAAGGTACACCTTAGGACGGCGCACAAAAGTCCGTGCTAAGACGATTTTTTGCTTCATCCCCGCATCAAGAGTATAGGTTTTTTTAGGCAAAAGATCGGTAATCTCGAAAATTGCCGCTACCTCTTCTACCCTCTTTTGGATCTCGTTTTTGGGCATTTTACGGGCAACGAGGGGGAAAGCGATATTCTCATAAACATTCATTCCTGGGTAAATCACCGGAAATTGAAATACCATAGCCACGTCTCGCTCTTCAGGTGAGATATCGGTCACATCGGCATCATCAAAATACACCCTCCCGCTCGTAGGAGACTCCAATCCGGCGATAATGCGCATGGTAGTAGTTTTTCCACAACCCGAGGGACCGAGAAGGCTCACCAATCCCCGATCGGGTACTTCCAAAGTTAAGTTATCAACCGCCAAAACTTTTTGGTCGAAAATCTTAGTAATCTGCTCGAGAAAGACACGCGCCATGGTCATTCACCCTTCCAAAAACGCTTGGGGAAAGCGAGAGTCTCTCCATTCTCCCGAAAAAGGTACACGTCCCCTCTTTCAAACCCTACTTTCACGTTCTCTCCTACGGCAACCCGATAAATACCCGGGACAAAAGAGCGTAACACGACTTCGTCATCCACCCTCACGTGAACGATAGTATCAGAACCAACCACCTCACTTAAAACCACTTCCCCCTCCCACCTTACTTTCAATTCTTTTTCTTCTCCGAGAACGATGTGTTCGGGTCGTATGCCGAGTAAAACCGTTCTTTCTTTTTCTCGCTCTCCACCCACTCTATCGGTCACTTCAACCTGCAAAGAAGAAGCTTGCCAGACTGTTTGTGAATTGATAGTTCGTAATTCTCCCTCTATGACATTCATAGGGGGGAAACCCAAGTATGTAGCCACGAAAAGATTTGCCGGGCGGAAATAAGCCTCCCACACCGTGGATAGTTGCTGCACTTTCCCTTCGTGGAGCACTAACACTTGATCGGCCATAGACATGGCATCCACGGGATCGGGAGTGGCGAAAACAATGGTCTGTTTGAACTCTTTTTGCATCAATTTGAATTGAGCTCGCATATCCTCCCGAATTTTGAAGTCTAAATTCACCAGAGGTTCATCAAAAAGGGCGATCTTCGGTTTTTTCACTAAGGCTCGAGCGATGGCCACTCTCTGCCTTTCACCTCCACTGATGAAAAGGGGCGAACGGTCTAAAAGGTGGTCAATTTTGAGAAAGTGAGCCACAAGCTGAATACTATCCCGAATGCGATTCTCCTCCATTCTTGAGGCTCGCAAGGGGCTGGCAATGTTTTCGAACACCGTCAGGTGGGGATAGAGAGCGAAGTCTTGAAAAACCATGGCTACATCCCTTTTCTGGGCCGGAACAAGGGTTACCTCCTTGCCATCAAAAAAAACATTTCCTTCCTCGGGAATTTCTAATCCTGCAATAATACGCAAGAGGGTCGTCTTTCCTGCCCCCGGTTCTCCGAGAATACAAAAGAACGAACCACCCTCAATATCGGCACTGACATCATCCAAAGCCACTTTCTTCCCATATCGCTTCACCAGATGACTCACAGAAACGGTAATCATGTGCTCCCCTCGCTCATCGAAGATAGATTTTAATGAGATACTTTCGGAAGAGAACCAAAATAATTACCGAGGGAATAATAGCCAATACCGATAGAGCGGCAATCTGATTCCACATAATCCGCATGCCGCGACGGAGAGCAGGAAGATATGCCGTGTAGAGAATAACGTCCGTTCCACCCAAAAGATAAGCGATAATGAACTCATTCCAAATAAAGATCCAACACAGGGCAACCGTAGCCGCAAGGCCCGAACCAATGAGCGGCAAAACCACCCGACGAGCAGTTTGCCAAAAACTATACCCATCCACGTAACTTGCTTCTTCCACGCTGCGAGGCAGAGAATCCATGAATCCCTTGAGGAGCCACACCGCCAAAGGGAGATTGAAGGCAGAATAGGTCACGATGAGCGCGAAATGGGTATCGAGTAATCCCAAGGTTTTCCATAACCAAAAAATCGGTAAGAGAAAGGCAATAGGGGGAAACATACGCACGGTGAGGAGGTTAAATTGCGCCCCCTCATTGGTAAAACCGGTGAAGGGGTAACGAGAGTAAGCGTAACTGGCCATGGTTCCCAAAACGACGGCGATCAAGGTGGCACCAATAGCGACCACCAGGCTATTGGAAAGGGCAATCCTCCCTGTTCCCTGGAGCACAAATCGGTAGGCTTCCAAAGTGAATTTGGTGGGTACAAACGAAGGAGGCACTTTATAGACATCACCAACTTCTTTAAAAGAAGTGTTCACCGTCCAATAGATGGGAAAGAGCACAAAAATCCCATACACCACTAAGCCCAGTATCCCAAAAAAGCGGCCCCAGTTCTTCTTTCTCATTTTCGACACTCCCCACTACACACTCTTTGCTAAGCGCCAAAAGAGAAACATTGCTACGATGGCAATGAACCCAAAGATCCAGGACATCGCCGCCCCATATCCCACCTTAAAGTACGAAAAGGCCGTTTGATAGAGGTAGAAGGTCGGTAATTCAGTAGCCGTTCCCGGACCACCATAGGTCATGATGAACACTTTATCCAAAAACTTGTACGAATCCATGAAGCGCAAAAGAAAGGCGATGGCCAAAGGAACGCGCATGTAGGGAAGAGTAATACGGCGCAAAATCAACCACTTGGAAGCACCATCTAAACGTGCGGACTCATACAAACCCTCAGGGATCGAGATCCGTGCCGCATAGGCAATGAGGAGAGGGAGAGCCGTCCACTGCCAAATATCCACAATCATAATGGTGGTCAGGGCAAGCTCTTTCGCCCTCCAGCCCACCGGGGAAAACCCCAACCATACCAAGATATTGTTAATGGTTCCTGTGTCGGTGATGAGGAGAGTCCACATTTGTGCTGCTACCGCTTCCGCCATCATCATGGGAAGGAGGAATAACACGAGTACCGTGGTCCGTATACGAGGAGAACGAATATATTCCACTAACGCTAAAGCGATAACCGTCCCTAAAACCAATTGAATGGTGACTCCTAATCCTGAGTAGTAGAGCATTCTCCCCAGGGCGGAGAGGAAACGAATATCCCGCAAAACCGCAAGGTAGTTACCGATACCGACAAAGGTTCTCTGGGGAGAAATGGTAGGATTCCAATCGTGAAAAGAGATGTACACTGCCCAAATTAAGGGGAAAATGACCACCACCCAAATGAGGAATTGTGGTGGCAAGATCAGGTAGTAAGGGGTCTTTATTTTTCTCGATTTGGCTTGAAACATCTCTCGGCCCCCTTCCTTTCATTTTGTTTTTCACTCTCGGGGGGAGGGAACCCCAAAAATTCATTTCCAGAAGCCCAATTTGCGACCGGCCTCTAAGAACTCGCGGTAGTATTCCTTTTGTTTCTCCTTCCCTAATTTGTCGCGAATGGCCTCCCACTCTTTTGCAGCTTCTTCAATGGCCACCTCTGGTGTGACCTCGCCGCTCATGGCTCGCTGTACCCAACGAGCTAAGGATTCTGTGTACTCTGTTGCTCCTGGCCAGTTGATCTCCGGGAAGGCTACCTTGAGATTGGCCAATCCCCCGTCAAGATGCTTGCGGGCTTCCTCAAAGGAAGTGAAGGTGGGATTATTCTCCGGCCAATCCGGAGCAACACCGCGGAGGGGATTGGGTTTTGTGTACTGTGCCGCCGCCTCATCGGTGAAGTGAGAGTAGAGGTAGGGATCCATACCACAGTAAGTGTCTGCTACCGAGTAGACGCTATAGGTTGCACTCGACACTCGAAGCATCACATAGAAAGCCGCCTCTTTTACCTTATCGGGAAGATTCTTAGGAATGATCCAGAAGCGGTTGTAAGGTGCCATTGCCCGGTTCACGATCTCCCCGGTTTCGGGATTCCGATACCCAGGCATGAGGGCATTGGCTACGTCTCCTTTGACCTCCGGCTGACCCATCTGTCCCCATTCGTTGATGTCGATGAACCAGATTTGGAAAACCACTTTTCCAGCCAACCAGTAATCTACCGTCTCGGTGAATCCGAAGTTTGCCACCCCCGGAGGACAATAGGGAGCGGTCTCCACCATCTTCCTCATGGCTTCAATCGCTTTGTCCCTCGGCCAGAGGGCGTGTTCCATATCTTCACTAAAGTACATGACCCCGTAAGCAGCGGCAAGGTCGAAGTAAAAGGCTGATCCATCGGGCGGTAAAAGCCACCACATGGTGGGGTACATGTCGGGGGGTAATACTTGCTTAAAGAATTTTCCTAAGTTCACAAAATCGTCCCAGGTTTCAGGAGGTGCCAACTCCTTGCCAAATTGTTCTCGGTACATCTTCTGATACTCTGGATTTTCAAAGTACGATTTTCGATAATTGAAAAGGTGAATATCGCCGTCGAAGGGAATCGCCCAATAGTTTCCTCCCCATTTCATGTAAAACTCCCGATAGGTAGGCAGGACATCATCGAGGTACTTCTTGACATCAGCATCTTCGTAGAGAGCAAAGTAGGAATCGAGTGGTTCGATGAGCCCGGTGAGGGCAAAATCAGCAATGAAACGAGGATTGATTTCGATAATTTGATAGCTGGGTTTCCCGGCCAAGAGATCCCCCATGGCCTTCTCCCGCAATTTGGGTAAATCCACCATCTCCGTTCTCTTAATTTTGACTCCACACTCTTTCTCAAGGAGTGGTGCATACCATTCCAAGATTCTCCCTGCACCAGAGTCATGAATCGCAGTGAGTTCAATGCCGCTAAAGTCAACATCGGGGTTCTTTTCGCCCGGGGGGAGAAAGAGCTTAATCTTTGCCTCCGCGCCCCATACCATCACCGTGACCAAAAGGAGTATCACGAAAAACACACCGCTTTTCCTCACGGTACATCCCTCCTTCATTCATTGAAAAAGTAAAAAGGGTAACGGGTCCCTCCCCCGTTTATCGCCTAATCAAAGAATACCTTCCGAACCACTTCGTGTGCTAATCCTGCGTCCTCTTCCCCTTGGGCTTTCGCTAAAGCGGCTCGATCGATCTTTTCCAACAATCGCTCTAAACCTCTCGTGTTATGGACACAGAGCTCCAGAGCCTTGGTGGGATCCATGCGATAGGGGAAAATATCGAAACCAATATATCCTGTGTATCCCACTTGCTTAATGGAGTACAGGAACTCCAGAGTTTCATAGAGATTCACGCTTCCTGCTACTAAGTCATCGTCCCACTCGCGGTAAGCGTCGTTAAAGTGGATGTTATAGAGAGCATTCTCCCGTGCTAACACGGTCACGACTTCTCCGGGGTTTTCTTTAGCCATAAGCGCATGTCCAAAGTCAACCGTTACCCCGACGTTTTTCTTCCCCAGGCTTTTAATAATGTAAAGTGCCCGAAAGGCGTTACCAATGAAAATATACTGCCGCGGTTCTTTGAGCTTATACTCTAAGGCCACCTTAATCGCAGGATGATAGTCAGCAATTTCTGCCAATGACTCCAAAAGCAAACCCCATGCCCGCTCATAATCAACCTGAAAAGGATAATCGAAGCCATCGGTCCCCAACCACAAACCCAAAGACGGGCACGCAAAGGTGTCTAAGAGATCGATCACTCTCTTTACACCGTCAACCGCTTCCCTCCTCAACTTCACATCAAAAGCACTGAGCGCTCCCTTTTGCCACTGCGGACGTCCATGGGCATTGAAATTAATGCAGCTCACCCGTAATCCCTGATCATCTAAGAGCAATTTCAAATCCCGAGGCGAGATGTGTTCAAATTCGTCATCAAAAAGTTCTATTGCTCCAACTTCCGGAACTTTTTTGATCCGAAGAATCCGCTCCTTGATTCCCACCGGCTTCTCGTACCCTTGGGGAAGAAAACGATCTGCTACGCCTCCCATACACCAAATCCCCACCGAAAGCGGTAAATAGGACACAAAATCACCTCCGTATGACTAGATTACTTTTGTCTTTGTTTCGTATCCACGTCTTACTTTTAGGATTTCCCCTGAGAATGATTATAACAATTGTTATTGAACAAAGTGAGTTATTCTCTGTCTTCAGAGTAACAAATGCCTCTCAAGAAGTCAAGAGAGATGAAACAATTTTTCCCCTTTCACACTCCGGGCTTGAGAATGACCTTCAAGGCTTCCCTCCTCTGGGTCAAAGCGAATCCCTCTTGCCATCGTTCTAAGGGAAGGACATGGGTGATAAGCTCCCTCAACGGAAAAGAATGCTCGTTGAGAATGGCCATCGCCTTTTCCCAGCTTGATTTCTTTTGGGTACGAGATCCGCTCAAAACAAGCTCCCGGGAGAAAAGATATTCGTCGAAATCGATTGGCACTTCCCGATGGAGAATACCCAATTGAAAGAAACGTCCTCTCTTCTTGAGGAGGCGAAGTCCCATATACACCGCCGGCAAAGCCCCGGAGCACTCGAAAACGGTATCCATGCCGTAAGGGTCAATGTGATCACGAATATACCCTTCGAGGTCAATCGCATCAACGTTCACCGTGGACAGAGGGGGTAAATACCGCTCGGCTCTCTCCATCCGCCCTCTATCTTCAGCCTTACCCGCTAAGAGAACCTGAGCACCACAAAAGCGGGCAAGCCAGGCCACTAAAATTCCAAGTGGCCCCGGGCCAAAGACCAAAACTTTTTCTCCCTCTTCCACCTTGGCCTGTTCAATGACTGCATGCACCGCACAGGCAAAGGGTTCTAAGATGGCACCCTCTTCAAACGAAAGGGTGGATGGTAACACGTGGAGAGCCTTTTCCGGGATGACGATATAGTCGGCAAACGCTCCGTTCACACCTGAGCCAATCCCCTTGCGATATGGACAAAGATTGAAATGTCCCTCCACACAGTAAGGGCAAGTCCCACAAGAGAAAACCGTGGTTTCTGAGGTCACTCGATCTCCCACTTTTACTTGCCTCACTTCGCTTCCTACCTCGGTAATCACTCCGGCAAATTCATGACCCAAAATCACTGGAGGACGTAAGGAAGAAATACCATGAACATCGGTGCCACAAATACCCGCCGCTATTACCTTTACCTTGACCTCTTGAGGAAGAGGTGAGGGTTCTTCGACCTCCTCGAAGACAATACTCTGCTTTTCTTCAGTTTTTTGTACCAGTGCCTTCACAGAACACCCCCTATCTCTTTGAGTTTTCCCTGGGCCAAGTCGTTCATCCGCCACAACTCGAAGAGGGATTCTCGCAACTTCCGATACACGAGAAACTTCTCCCGATAGAAAGAGTGAAGAGAGGCACGGGGATAAAAGGTTCGATCCACCTGGAAAGTCGCCTCCACTGCTTGGAAAAGGTCCCGAAAAATACCGACTCCTACCCCGGCAAGGAGTGCCACACCCAAAGCACCTAATTCCCGCACCCGGGGTACCACTACCGATGTCCCTACCATATCGGCGATGAGCTGACACCAAAAATTACTTTTCGCCCCTCCCCCGGAAAGACGCATTTCCTCAAAGGAAGAAGAAAGCGATGCAAAACAATCTAATATAGAGAAGGAAATTCCCTCATATACCGCCCGGAGAAAATGAACATCATGGTGAGCGTAACTCATGCCAAAGAAAACTCCTCGTGCCCGAGGATCAACAAACGGTGCCCGTTCCCCTCCCGGGCTAATGTAGGGGAGAAAGAGCAAGCCTTCCGCTCCCGGAGGAATACTCTCTACTTCTCTCTCTAAACGAGCAAAAAGAGCTTCCTTACGGCACAAGAATTCCTCTTCTTTTCCCAAGAGACGGGTCAAAAACCAATCTAAACTGAGGGTTCCCGACATAGTGGCCATAGCCCGTAAATAGGTTCCCAGCAAAGGGTAAAAAACCGAAATCCCTACCCCAGAAGGCTCAAAGAGGCGGGGTGATCTTTCGGTGAGAAAAGCGTTAAAACAGGTAGTCCCGAGAATAGAGTAAGCCTGACCGAGACGGAGAATTCCCAAAGCTAAAGCACAAGAAGCAACATCCACTGCTCCTACCACTACCGGGGTACCCGGTTTGAGTCCGGTAAGAGAGGCAGCTTCTTCGGTAATACCCCCGACCACTTCCCAGGCTTTCCGCACCGGTGGGAAAATATCACCGAGCTCGGAGAGATCAAAAAGGTCAAGCATCTCCTGCACGTTTTCTTCCAAAGGGAGAGGAAACATGGAAAAATCCGATGCGTCGGTAGCCAATTCTTGAGTCAATTTATAGCGAATCCAATCTTTAGCGAAAACCAAATGACGTGCCTTCTCGAAAATGTGTGGTTTCTCTTCTTTGAGCCAGCGTAAAATAGCGATGGGAGAGCCAGTGAAAATGCTGTTACTCGATTTCTCAAACGCTAAAAGGTGCTTACCGTTCTTTTGCCAAACATCTAAAATCGGCTTCGTCCGTCCATCAATCCAAATGATGGCCCTATTCACCGGTCGTAGAGACTCATCTAAGAGCCAACACCCGGTTCCCTGACCGGCTACCCCTACCGCAACAACCAGAGAAGGAGAAACCCCTGCCTGCGCAAGACATGCAGCCACCGCTTGGGCAGCAATACGCCACACTTCCTCCATATCTTGCTCGGCATAATCAGGTTTTTCACTGTAAATGGGGACCACTTGATTTGCGGAAGCGACCACCTTCCCCTGGAGGGTGAATAACACCGCTTTAACCGCACTGGTCCCGATATCAATTCCCAAGAGGTATTTTTCCACTCTCCAACCTCCCCCACCCCGACTATACATATTGAGCAAAAGCTCAAGATAGAAATCTCAAAAAAACTGTACCATATTGCTCATACCCTGTCAACGCACGATGGATACGATACAGGGTAACCCTGAAAAATCGCACCAGTTCAAAAATTCTTCATCCCCTCTTCTCCCCTGGAATAAAAAATCCCCCAAACGGTCTATACGAGAAAAAAGGGGAATGAGGTTATGCAAAGGATCACTTTGAAAATTCGGGGCGTGGTGGCGGTAGCGATGATCGCGCTCCTCTTTCTCATGGTCACTACCGGTTTCATCCTCTGGCTGGCGGGACAAGGTCTCCTCAATAGCGAGCTTGCATGGAATATCGCCTTCCGTATCCACCCCGTTGGCGGATGGATCATCCTCCTTTTCGGGCTCGTCCATTTAGGTCTCAACACCAAACTCCTCGCTAATGATCTCAAGGCTTGGCGGGAAAAACCACCGAAGTCATAACTCTATGAGACCTCTCCCTCCTTCTCTCCCTCGATGAGGCGAACGAAAACTTCCACTAAAGAGGGGTCAAACTGGCTTCCCGCGTTCCTTCGAAGCTCTTCTAAAGCCTCTTCTTCGCTCAACGGTCCCCTGTACGGTCGTCCACTCGTCATAACATCGAAGGCATCAATAATACTCAGAATACGGGCAATGAGGGGTATCTCTTCTCCTTTGAGTCCTTGGGGGTACCCCTTGCCATCAAAGCGTTCGTGATGGGCCAAAATCCCTTCTGCGACAGGCAAGAGCTCAAAAGAAGTCTGAGCAATTCGGTAACCGATCTCCGGGTGTTTTTTAACCTCTTTCCATTCCTTCTCGCTGAGTGGTCCATCCTTATCGAGAATGGCGCGAGAGATACCCAACTTCCCCAAATCGTGTAAACGTGCCAAGAGATCAAGGAGATCGAGCTCAGAAGGCGAAAGGGAAAGTGCCTCTCCCATCTTCCGTGCCAGAGCACGCAACCTCTTGGAGTGGGCTTCAGTTTCTTGAGAAATTTCCCACAGAGACCGTTCCAAAGAGGCGACCAAGGCCGAACGCATGCCCCGCCCCTCGGCGAGTTTATTGCGGTACATGCGGTCCTCTGCCTCGTTGATGACGTCTTGAATGCGTTCTCCTTCTCTCTCTTTGGCCGCGCATCCCAGAGAAATACTCAAGGGGATCAAGGTCTCTCGTTTCTTTGACTCCTCTTCACAATTTTTCCGAATTCGTTCAATGATCTCCTGGGCGGTGGGCAAAGAAGTGCGAGGAAGGAGAATGAGAAACTCGTCTCCTCCCCACCGGGCAACGATATCTTCCTGGCGGCAAGAACGGAGGAGAATGAGCGCAACCTTCCTCAAAAGCTCATCACCTGCTTCGTGACCAAAGGCGTCGTTCGTCAATTTCAGGTTATTCACGTCTCCCACAATGACACTCAAAGGAAGCTGTCTTGGAGTATCCAATCGCTTGAGTTCTTCCTGGAAAAAGAAACGATTATAGAGACCGGTCAGATGGTCATGGAAGCTCAGGTAACGAACCCGATCTTCCGCTTTCCGACGCTCGGTAACATCGATAGAAATCTCTACTACCCGGACCACTTCCCCTCGTTCATCAAGAACGGGATAGGCCTTCTGGTGCCAGATTTTCCCCTCACGAGAGACGATCTCCCCTTCTTCCGGCCTTCCGGTAGCAAAAGCCCGAACCACCGCGCACCCCAAGCAGGGGATATCTCGCCCTTCCAGGACCTCATAACACACCCGGCCAATCAGTTGCTCGGAAGGAATATGAAAATTGGTAAACACTGCCTCGTTCACCCATGCGATTTTCATCCCCGGCTCAAAATAAGTAACTTGGTCTTGGAGAGCGTTGAGAATTAAGGTCTTTTCCTTTTCGGCTTTGAGTAGGGCTTCTTCAGCCCTTTTCCGCTCAGTAATATCACGATTCACCCCCACAAGACCGATGATCCTTCCTCTTTCATCGTAAATCGGAGCCTTATTGGTAGAAATCCATATTTTTCTCTTCTCCCCGGTAGACCAATCATCAACTTCTCGTTCATCGTTGAAAACCGTCTTCCCGGCAGTAAAAATTTCTTCCTCCTCCTGCCAATAGTGCCAGGCCAGGAATCGAGGATGGAGATCGAAATCGGTTTTGCCTACCATTTTATCGGGAGAATGAAAACCGTGATGTCGGGCATCGGCATGGTTCACCAGCAAAAAACGGTGCTCTCGATCTTTGACATAGATATGGTCAGGGATGGCGTTAATGATGGCAAAGAGGAGGTTCCTTTCCCAGGCGAGTTTCTCCTCAATCTCTTTCAAATAGGTGATGTCTTGGGAAATGGTTAAAACTCCCATCACTTCCCCGTTGGCATCTCGCACCGGTATTCTTGTCGTTGACAGCCAATGGAGCGCCCCATCACCAAAACGAACCTGCTCGAGCTTCTTGAGGAGAGGCTTACCGGTGGTCCGCACTCTCTCCTCATCCTGAAAGAATTCCTCGGCCTGCTCGGGAGGGAAAAAGTCAAAATCAGTTTTCCCCACAAGTTCCTCATCACTCTGAACGCCGAGAATTTTTCGATAGAAAGCACTCACCCATACCAAGCGACCCCGGTGGTCCTTGAAGGAAACGATATCAGGCATCTCTTCTAAAATGAGGCGGAGGAATTGCTGGCTTTCAACATGCTCTTCGAGTTCCCGGGCGAATTCAGTGACCTGCGAGAATATTCGCCCCACAAGGAGGAGGAATTGTTTCTCCCTCTCCTCCCAAACCCTCTCCCGATGAAAAGTAGCAAAGAGGAGAAACCCCACCGGCTGGTGAGCTTGAAAGAGGGGAATACAGGCTAAGGCAGAGATGGAGTAGTTTTGCAAAAAGGCTCGTTCCCTCCGCGCTTCCCAGGGGAAATCTTGCGGTGAAGAAATGAATACGCTCTCTCCCTCGGACCAACATTTTTTCCACCAGGTGAATTCGGCGAAAGACCAAAGCCGATTTTGCTCAGCAAACATTTTCACTCCTTCGCGGGACCACTCTTCCCGGCAAAAGAAGGTATACCCACTCCCATGCAGGAATACACCACCCCAATCAAGGGCTAAAACGCCACCCACCGCCCCAAGGAGGGTTTTTGCCTCCCTATCCCAGGAAAAATGGTGAGGAGAGAAAAGGGAACCATGGGTCACGAGAAAATGAAAGAGCGTCCTCAGGGTATGAAGCTCCCGCTCTGAGGAAGTGAGCTCTTTTAAGAGAACCACTCGCCCAGAGAAGAGAGGTTTTACTCTCACCGGGATAACCATGACACCTATTTCCCGCGATCCCCAAGAAACGACCCGATATGTATTCTCCTCCTCTTCCAAGACCGAGAAACATTCTCCCGGCAAAAGGGACCGAAGGATCTCTTTCTCAATTGCGGAAGAATCATCCTGCCCTTTTTCAATACCGAGCAAGGCGAAAACTTCTGGGGTAGCGAAAAGAACCTCTCCTTGTGCATCAAGGAAAAGAATGGCTACGGAGCTCCCCTCCATCCTCCCAGACCTCCTTGAGCGTATCTCCCCTCGCAATACGCACCTCGGAACTCAAGCGCATAACCTCTTCCCGCTCTACCCTTCCTGCATCCCACCGCAAAGCATTACTCACCCCTGCCGCAACAGCCAAACGAAGGGTTTCTTCCGGGGTCTCACCACGCCACCATCCCACAAGGAACCCGGCTAAAAATGCGTCACCCGAGCCCACCGGATTGATAGCCTGAATAGGAGGTGAAAAAACTCGATAGAAACTGGTTCGGTACCTTCCGATGACCCCCTTCTCCCCTAAAGTAATCATAACTATTTCTACTCCTTTTTCCAACCAGAAATCGAAGCAATTCTTCCACGCATCGATACTCTGGAGTGGTTCCCCCAAGGTGAGTTCGGCCTCTTCTCGATTCATCTTTATTCCCCAAGGGTACCTCTGCCATCCCCGGAGAGCTTCTCCTCGAGTGTCAACGATCACCGGTTTCGCTTGGATTTTCTCGAACAGTTCCTGGTATAGAGAAATCACCGCAGGCGGCACACTCCCACAGAAGGTGATGAGACTCGCCTCTTCAGCGAGTGAGGCGAAGAGGCGCAGGAACACTTCTCTCTCCCCCTCGGTAACGTGCGGAGGGGGATCGAAGTATACGGTCTGTTCCCATCGGGAATCAACTACCGTAGTCACCACCCGAGTGGGAGAAGAGGTCCACACCACTTCCGTCTCGATTCCCTCTTCATCCAAGAGCTCTTTCACCCTCTTTCCCGTGTATCCTCCCAGAAAGAGGAGATGACGACATGGCACCCCAAATTCCCTTAACACCCTACAGACATTCGAACCCTTCCCACCAGCAATTTCACGTACTTCACGTACCATGATCTTCCCTTGGGGGAGATTTCTCTCCACGAAAAGAGTTCGATCGAGGCAAGGATTCGGCGTCACCACAAAAATCATATTAGTCCCCAAACTCCCGCAAAATCGCTTCGGTAGAGCGCTCAGCTACCCTTTGTACCGCCTCTTTGCTTGCTTCTACTCTCTCTCCTAAGCGAGCAAAAAAGGCGTTCCGCTCCCTCCGGTGAGGGAGATACTTTCTTGCCCAATCACTCGTATATCCTCGTCTACTCCCCATTTCCATCACCATGTGTCCCCACAGGAGCCAGGCACTCTCCAAGAAATAAGGGGCTAAGAGTTGTAAGTAAGGCGAATCGAAATCGTCCACAAATTTTTGCCCATACCGATTGAGCTCCGTACCGACAAAAATAGGCATAGAGCGGCGCTTGGCCTCTTCGACCATCTCGTAGAGCTTCGCCACCTTGAGTTTCCGTTCCTCTGGGTCGGGAAGATTCCAGTTCCGATCGGGCACCAAAAAAATGGTTTCCACTCGATTATCGAGACAGAAATCAAAAAGCCTTCTCGGGTCTTCTTCCCCCTGGCGCGTCCCGTCAAGCCAGGAGAAAGAGGGAATCGCTCCCAAATCGAGAATCATCCGATTCACTTCTCCGAGAGTAGGAAAATCCCCTGCATCCTGTTTCACATACCCGACTCCGCCAAACTTCATGAGTTTCATGCGCACCACATCATAGAAAGCGGCGCAGTCCTGGTAGAGCTCCGCTAACTTCTCGCTCTTTTCCCCTAATTTCTCACTCCAAAAGCGCAAGCGCTCTCCGAGATCGGGAAAAACCTCTTCCAACTTCTTTACCAAAGCGAGCACGATGTGGCGTTCGGTGGGATTCTGAGCAGGGGTGAGAGGGAGGACCTCCCTTTCGTAATCCACCTGTACCCTATCGAGATAGGCATTCACCTTCTCTAAAACTTTCTGATTCCGTCTTTGGGCTATTTCCCAGAGCTTGCGCAGTATCTTCCCCGCTTCTTCTTTCTCCCCGGGCAAACGCGAGAATCCGTTACCCATGTAATAGGCCACCCCCGGTTCATTGGGTGAACTCAACTCTTCCTCTTGGAATTCGGGGAGAAAAATCCTCGTTTCTAATCCCGAGGCCACGGGGAGATTGATGGTGAGACCACCCCAGAGGAATTCCGGCAAGGCTTCGAGGACATCGAAATCGACACTCCCTGCCATTCGCAAACCCTCTCTCTTCGCCAACCACAAGATGTGAAGCGGAGAATACCCGCAGGCATTAAAGGAAAAGAAGGTATGAAAGTGGAGATTCACCAGGGGTTTTGGGGTGGGAAAAACTATCTCCCCTTTTTTTGCCCTTTCCACTAAGAGCAAAAAAGCTTTCTTCCGTTCTGCAAGGTCAAAGGAATCGAGTTGCCCTTCCCATGTTTCTTCGGTCATTGGCTTTCCTCCTCTATACCCTTTTCGATCACTTCGCGATAGAAGAAAAAGCTCTCTTTGGGGAAACGCTTGCCGGTTGCGTAATCGACAAACACTAACCCAAAACGCTTCGAGAGTCCAAAAGCCCACTCAAAGTTATCAAGGAGACTCCACACGAAGTACCCCTTGACCGCATATCCTCTTTGGATTGCTCGGTGGAGGTAGCGAAGATGCTCCCGCAAAAAGGCAATACGTGCACCGTCATTGATTGTACCGTTTACCAGTTGATCCGGGAGGGCGATTCCGTTCTCGGTGATGAACACTTTGCGTGGAGCGTAGTCCTGGAAAACCCGCTCTACGATTTCCAGAATCCCCTGAGGGTATATCTCCCACCCCATATCGGTATACTGACTCTCCTCGGGCTTAACCGTGGCAACTTTAAGAAGTGGCTCTTCGCACCCGTGTCGTACCACCTGGCGAGAGTAGTAGTTAACCCCCAAAAAATCGATCTTTTCACTGACAATGGCTTCCTCCTCCTTACTCACTGCTAAGGGGTATCCCTTCTTGGCATACCATTCCAAGACATCCGCCGGGAAAGCACCTCGAAAAAGGGGGTCCAGGAAGAAACGATTGAAGTACCCATCAAAGCGTTTTTGAGCCAGCTGGTCTTCCTCCCGCTCGGAAAAGGCATGGATGGGAGAGAGGCTGAGGGTGATACCAATTTCCCCTTCTTTCCCGATCTCCCGAAAAGTTCGCACTGCCAAACCGTGCGATACCAAAAGGTTCTTCGCCACCCGTAACGCCACTCCAAAATCGCGTAAACCTGGAGCGTGTTCTCCGGTGTAATGACCCACGAAAGCTACCACCCAGGGCTCATTGTGGGTAATCCACAATTTCACTCGGTCACCCAGCCGACGAAAAACCACACCGGCATACTGCTCAAAAGCACGCACCACTCTCTCGTTCTCCCATCCTCCCATATCTTGTAACGCTTGGGGAAGGTCCCAATGGTACAGAGTTACTACCGGTTCAATTCCGAGAACGCAGAGCATGTCAATAAGCCGTTCGTAGAAGGAGAGCCCCTTCTCGTTGAGCTTCCCTTCACCCTGGGGAAAGATTCTCGGCCAGGCCAGAGAGAAACGATACGCAGAAATCCCCAGATCGCGCATGAGTCTTAGGTCTTCTTCAAAGCGATGGTAATGATCACAGGCTACATCACCTGTTGTGCCATCGGCAATGGTTCCCGGAGTATGGGTGAATCGGTCCCAGATACTTTCTCCTTTTCCATCTTCCCAAGGCGCACCTTCAATCTGATAAGAAGCAGTGGCCACACCCCATAGAAAATCCTGCGGGAAACGAAGCACCATTTCTCTACCTCCTTTGCCTTTCTTTCCAGTGATATGCACCAAGCGGAACCACAAAAGTAGCAAACCAATTTAAAAGAAAATACCGCAGAAAGAGCGCCGTTTGTGTAGAACCGAACACTCTTCCCCCAAGGTAAACGAGGACCACCCCAACCGCACCACCGCAGAGTATTCCATAAGAGAGAGAAAAATCCGGTATTTTTAATTGTACCACAAGGAGATAACCCAAAAGAACACCGCTCAACGACCCCCCAACCCTCATGGCTAAACCTGAAGGGGCAAGCAAGAAAAGCCCTCCACTGACAAGCGCCCAGAGGATAAGGCCTTTTCTGAAGGAGGCAAGACGAAATTGACACGAAAAGATCGAGGTAAACGCTAAAGCTATGACGAACCCCAATCCTGCACCAGCGAGAACATCCTGGAGGTAGTGGACTCCTAAGTATAACCGGGAGAGAGAAACAAGGATGGTAAGGATTCCGGCGACCACATACCACGGTATTTTCCGCAATGAAAAAGCGAGAAAAAACCAAAAAGAGGACACCGATTGAGCATGACCGCTGGGGAAGGAGAAATCTTCGGTCAGCTCCAACACCCGTAAACCCTCCCCTTGAGGTCGGGGAAGAGCCCAAAAGTTTTTGCCCAAGAAATTGAGAAAGAGAGACACCAACACCACCGTGGCCAGGCGGAAGGCGAATTTCCTCTCCACCCGCCAGTAGAGGAACACGAGGACGGCAAAATAGAAGAATTCTCCTCCCAAGGCGGAAATTCCCCGCATCACCACATCCAGGAAGGGATGAGAAAAACCCTGCACCACGAGTAAAGGTTTAAGACTCCCGAAAACACTCATTCCTTTTCTCCTCCACCCACCGCATCACCAAACTGACCACCCGTTCGAGGTTATCGGTGTCCACCGCTTCGATCGAATCATTTGCCCAGTGCCAGTTGACCGGAATCCCTTTCTCGTCCAAGGCAATAATGGTTATGGCCTGAAAACCACGCGCTAAAAGCGGTGTAGCATCGGTCGATAAGCCCAAATAGGGACGAAAATGAACCGGAAAAGGAACCTCGAGTTTCCGAAAAGAAGACACAAGCCGAGGTGGAGCAGCATACGTCGGCCACATTCCCTCATGAGTCGCCACGGTGATCGTTCCTCCTCCCACATTGTCGAGGTTAATAATGGGAATGTCCCGGATTGTCGACGCATACTGCTTCATAAATTGTAATGCTCCCCAGGTTCCCGATTCCTCTGCCCCGGTGAAAACTACCCAAAAAGAGATATCCCCATCCGCAAGGAGTCGGGCAAGCTCTAAGGCCACCGCTACTCCACTCCCGTTATCGTTCCCTCCCGGGGAAAGAGGCATGCCCAATTCTCGATGGACATGTCCCAAAATAAGGAAAGAGAGATAGAGAGAGAAAGGAAAGGATAACCAAGCAAACCGCGTACCCCCTGCGCACCCAAGGAGAGCCACCCCGGGAATGGCACAAGAAGAGACAACGAGTAAAAGGAGCGAGTGACGGGGCGAGACCACCAAATGAGGATGGAAAAAGAACGAAGTTCGTGCCGAATCCACGTGAGCCATGAGGATAAAACAAGGAGAATCGCCCTTCTTCCCCACTACGTTGTGAGAAACGTTACGCGAGAAAAAGATACTCGTGAGAGGAAAGGTAGCGAGTTCCCGATACTCGAGGAAAAGAAAAACCAAAGCGGAGCAAAGAGACCACCATGGCCATAAACGAAGGAGGAAACCGGCTTGGATGAGACCACCCCACAAGACTATTTGGGACCACGTGTAGGTCGAGGGAGCACGAAATTCGTCCAAACTCACTTGGAGAGAAAGACCTTTCAGTGCTTCCATAAGCCACGTCAAAAACTCCTTTTCCTTGGAGGAAGCAGAAGGACGAGCACCAACTGCTTGTAACTTTTGGAAGACCGGGGAAAACATTTTTCTACCCCTCTCTTCTCCTCAAAACCTCTAAAAATTGTTGGCAAAGAAACATGAGCAAGAGAAAAACGGGTATCGTCGCAAAGGTCACCCCCAAATCGAAAGTGCTTCCCACTATTCCCCCAAGCCAGGGGAAAAGGAGAATGCCAAAACCGTTATTGAAGAGCACCCATCCTGAAGCGAGGGAGGCAGTTTCAGGAAAAGAGGCAATGGCATACGCCAAGGTAGTGGGGATGACGATGGAGAGAGAAAGACCGGCGATAAAGAGAAAGAAGGGGAAGAGCAAAGAATGAGGAGAGAGGAAAAGAGGAAGGAGGGTCATGAGCACTCCTCCCAGGGACCCTACACGAATGACGTTGAGATGACCGAAACGATCCGAGCAAGGAGCAAGGAGTAACCGCCCGACCAGTAATCCCAACCAAAAATAAGAGAGAAAGAGTGACCCTCCGGCGAGGGGAACACCCTTTTGGGCGAGATAAGAAACGCACCAACCATTCAAGGTGCTCACTCCACCGGAGTAAAAGAGCATGGCCAAACCCAAAAACCAAAAAGCTTTGAGGCGAAACACCTTGAAAAGACCGCGCCAAGAATTTTGCGCATGTACTCGCCTTGGGACGAACGGGAAGAGGAATAAGAGGAGGACCATCGCGGTAAAGACGGTTATACCCAGGTAGAGATCCCGCCAATCGTACCGACCGGTAGTCAAAAAAGCATACAAGCGCGGGGCAATCATCGAACCGAGGCCAAAAAAGGCATGAATGAAGTTCAACGCCGTCGCAGGATGCTCGGTGAAAATACTTGCAGCAATGGGATTGACCATACAATCGACCCATCCCACCCCTACCCCCATAACGGAAAAAGCGAAAACGAGGAAGGGAAAAGAAGAAAAGAGCGCAATGCCCAAAAAGCCCAAAACGGCCAAAACAAAGCCGAGACGGAGAATGAAAGCTTGAGAGATAATATTTCCCAATACCCCACCCACCAGTAAGGAAAGGAAATATCCGATACCCTGAAAAAGGAAAATACTTCCCACCACCGCGTAAGGGAGAGAAAAAGATTGGGCAATCGCAGGAATAATTGCTCCTACACCGGAAATCCCCAAACCAATGACCACCAACGCGAAAAAAAACGGGACCAACAAAATCTTTTTCGACATGGATTGATTCGCTCCTTCTTCAAAAGCCCTCTTCAATTATCATAATCGTTTTCATCCCACTTGAGAAAGAATAGTAAAGAAAAAGACCATTTTCAACCTCTCGGAGAAATACTTTTAAAGATCCCTTTCTTTCCCCTTCTTGCGCCTCTTGGGGAGGGATGAAAGGAAGAAGGCTCTTTTGGTAGCTATCGAAGAAGAAGCGGTGTACCGATGGTCCATCGCACTTCATGGCCTGGAGGGAGCTTGTCCACTCCCCTTTTCGCATTCCTTCTCCAATCTTGTTCTTTGAACCTTTTGAAGAAGGAGTGAGGCGTTTCTAACCTTATCTGGTTTTATGCCTCTTCTCCCTCATAAACGGAGATGAGCGCATCTTATCTTCATGCCTTAATAGAGGTGGGGGCTTTTTCTTTTCTTCTTTTTTTCTTTTTGGAGATTGGTTCTTCTTTTCGCCTCAAAGGTGGAGGAGTCTTTTCCTCTCTTGAAGCCCTTCTCTTTGAGGAAAGATTTTCCTTTCCCTTTTCTGGGAGGAGTAATCGGTAGCTTGTTCCAGAGGAAAGACTCTCCCAAGAGGGTGAGAACCTTCCTTTGATCGTTTCCTCCCACTATTCCAAAACCTCTTATCTCCCTTGAGAATGTGGCGCACCAATCCAAAAGACTTGCCGCTGAAGGTTACAGGTCTTTTTCACACCCTGGATGACGAGGGTTTTTCGTTTTTTCTACTGATGAAGAGTCTTATCAGGACCCTTACGATAAGTTTACACTGAGCTTGTGCTCCCCCACGCAACACAACTTCTAACAGGGTTCCTGTTCTTTTGTCACAATTTTTGAGAAACCCTTCTATCTCTGAAAGATTTGCAGAGCCTTAGAGCTTCTCGACAATCCTCCCCTTACTATTTCTCCGTTTGACCCCACAACTCAACCCGTTGAACGGGTCAAAAAGAACGAAGTCACCAGTCCCCCCACCAACCCCTACAAAGAGGAAAGCGGGGAGAAAGAGCCATGGGATAATTTGGCCAACAACCTGGGTCAGAAAAAATCCTGCTCCTATTCCTACAACGATAAGACCTCCCCTCAAAAGGCCTTGCGGCGATGGAGGTGATTTGAGATCCTCAGGGTTTAATCCTCGCTCAATCATGGCCATCTTCTGCCGGTGTTCAGCAAGAATGGCCACAATTCCCACAAACATGCCCATAATCGGCACAAGAACAACTATCCAACCCACATTGTCTCCCTCCTTAAAAGTTGTGAACTCAGGACACACCATCTGGAAGAGAAAGGAAAGCGTTCTACTCCCTCTGGAGAATTGCAAAAGAACACCGGGTTGTAAGTCTAAGACAGGGTCTCATGAAGCCCAAGCCGTTTACTGCAAGGTGACAGCATAAACGTCCGTGTCAAGGTTGAGTAGGCACTTTGGAGAAAATCCCCTTTTGAGATCTCACTATCTGATAGGAAAGCTTTGTCACCGAGATTTTTGGTAACTTTTACCACAAATAAATTCCTTCTATCGATAAGAAAAAGACTGCCTCTTCTTCGCCTCCCTAAAAAGACCAGACCATATTGAGTTTTTACTCTCTCTTTTACCTAATAAAATTTTATACGGTCAAAAAAGAACCTCGTCTATGGTACAATAGTGACATGTACGATAACGAGTTTGAAGGAAAGGTTATCAATATTTACGGCTCGCGTTTTCTACGCTTTCTCAAGAAGTTGGGCTATTTCCTCTTTATCGTGGTGCTCGCTATCTACTTCTTGAGCGGAGTGTACATTGTCGGACCAGATGAAGTGGGAGTCATCCGCCGGTTAGGAAGTTTCGTGGGGAGTGTACCGCCGGGTATTCACTATCACCTTCCCTATCCCTTTGAATCCATTACCAAACCAAAAATCACCGAGGTCAAAAGAGTGGAAATCGGCTTCCGTACCATTCACCCCGGACCTCCTCCCCGCTACGATTTCAAACCGGAAGAGTCGCTCATGCTCACCGGTGACGAGAATATCGTGAGTTGTCAATACATCGTGCAATACCGCATTGCCGACCCTTACCGCTACCTCTTCGCCATTAAAAATCCCGAAGTAGCGGTGAAAAGTGCTGCCGAAGCAGCCATGCGGGAAGTAGTGGGAAAGAAAACCATCGACGAGGTACTTACCGTAGGACGAGCAGAAATCCAGGAAGAAACCCTCGCCCTCCTTCAGGAAATCCTCGATCGCTATGACGCAGGATTGAAGGTTATCGCCGTGCAACTCCAAGACGTACAACCCCCTCAAGAGGTAACGTCTGCCTTCAAAGACGTAGCCAGTGCTCGGGAAGACAAAGCACGCTTCATCAATGAAGCCCAAGCCTATCGTAACCAAATCATTCCCCAAGCCCGGGGCGAAGCGGCACAAATCATCACCGAAGCCGAAGCCTTCCGCGAAACTCGCATCCGTGAAGCAGAAGGCGATGCGAATCGCTTCCTCAAACTCTTGCAGGAGTACCGATTAGGTCGGGAGATCACCCGTACGCGATTGCGCTTAGAAACCCTCGAGAAAGCACTCAGCAAACCCAAAAAATTCATCTTTGACGAGGAAAAGATGGCGCAAGAAATCCTCCCCCTCTTGCCCCTTCAAGAAGGAGTGTTCTCCTCCGATGAATAAAAAGTGGAAGGTCATTTTTGCCACCGTGGTCATCCTCATCATTCTCTTCGCCATCTTTAAACCCTGGTATGTCCTTGACGAAACCGAGCAAGGGGTGATCCTCCAGTTAGGGAAACCTCTCCGTACGATTACAACGAGCGGTCTCCATTTTAAACTCCCTTACCCCTTCCAAACGGTGAAAAAATTTGAGAAACGCATCTTAGAGTACGATTCACCACCGGAAGAGGTGATTACCAAGGACAAGAAAACCCTGGTCACCGATAGTTACGTCCGTTGGAGAATTAAGGACCCACTCCTCTTCCTCCAAACGGTAGTCACGGAAACCGGAGCTATTCAGCGGATCGATGATGTGGTCTATTCGGAACTGCGCACCGAAATCGGTAAGGTAGACCTCTTCGAATTGGTCTCTCAAGTGCGCAAAGAGGTGATGGAACGAGTAACCCGCAATGCGAGTATGAAGGCACAGGGATTTGGGGTAGAAATCGTGGATGTCCGCATCAAACGAGCCGACCTCCCCAAACAGAATGAAGAAGCGGTTTTCCAGCGCATGAAAGCCGAGCGAGAGAGACAAGCCAAGCAGTACCGTTCGGAAGGAGAAGAAGAAGCCACCAAAATTCGTGCCCAAGCTGACAAAGAAAGAGCGCTCATTTTAGCCGAGGCCCACAAACAAGCACAGATTATTCGGGGAGAAGGAGAAGCCCAAGCCCTCAAAATCTACATCGAAGCTTACGTCCAAGAGAGTGAGTTCTTCACCTTTCTCAAGACTTTAGAGCTCTACGAGCAAACCCTCTCCGAAGAAGACGTACTCATCCTCACCCCTCGGTCGGAATTCCTCCGCTACTTGCAAAGTGGGAAAGGCGAGTAACTACCCCCTTGATCCTCGTCTCTCTGGAACTCACGGGGTCGTGAATTCTTCGATGGTTTTTTTGACCAGAGGCAAAAAGGTAAAGGCAGGACCGCCACCCATGACCATGCCTACCTCTACCGCCTCCCAAATCTCCTCTTGGGTCGCCCCGTTCTTCAAAGCTCCCCGCACATGGAGAATGATACAATTCTCACAGTGGATGACCACCCCAATGGCCAAAGCGATGAGCTCTTTCACCTTGAGACTCAAAACCCCTTCTTGCATCACCTTAGCGTAGAAACTGGAAAAGCCCTCTACGGTAGAGGGCGAGGTTTCTTTCACCGCTTTGATTCCCTGACGATAGCTTTCCCAAAATTCCTTCGCATCCATCATACCTCTCCTCCCTTGACATAGGTGAGCCACCCTTCGTAAGCCGGTTCTTCTCCTCGCACCACCCGGAAAAAGGTTTCTTGCAAGCGACGGGTGATGGGACCTGGTTTCCCATCACCTATTTTCCGCCCGTCGATTTCCACAAGCGGGGTGATTTCCGCCGCCGTCCCGGTAAAGAATGCCTCGTCGGCAAGGTATAAATCATCACGCGTGACCAGTGTCTCACGAACTTCTAACCCCAATCCCCAGGCAATCTGCATGACGGCATCACGAGTAATGCCGAGGAGAATGGCATAGGGATGAGGAGTAAAAATTACCCCATTCTTCACGTAGAAAATATTTTCTCCGCTTCCCTCGGCTACAAAGCCATTCACATCCAAAAGGATCGCCTCATCGTAACCTAACTCTTTGGCCTCCAATTTTGCCAGCACCGAGTTGAGATAGTTGGCACTGGTTTTGGCTCGGGGAGAGCTGGAATTGATGTAACTCCGAGCATAGGAAGATATTTTCGCCCGTACTCCCTCTCGGAGGGCTTTGTCACCCATATACGCTCCCCAACACCACACTGCGATGACGAAATCAACCTCACACCGCGAGGGATCGATACCCATTTCCCCATAACCGCGGAATGCCAAGGGTCGAATGTAACACTCTTCCACCCCGTTGGCTTGAATCACTTGGAGGGTCGCTTGCTTCACTTCCTCAGGGGTATAGGGAAGGCACATTTTGATAATATGAGCAGAATCAAAAAGCCTCCGAATGTGTTCATAGAGACGGAAAACCGCCGGCCCTTTCACCGTTTTGTAACAGCGAATCCCTTCAAAAACAGCCGTTCCATAGTGAAGCGCATGGGTTAAAACGTGGGTCTTTGCCTCTTGCCACTTCACCAATTCCCCGTTCACCCAAATCCATCCCAATTCCTGCATTTTCGCCTGGTCCTCCTGTTCCTTTTCCCATAATTGTATTGGATTTTTGTCACTTTGCAAACCACTCCTTGCCTTACCGTGCGAAGAAAGAAAGTTGAGCGAAAGGGAAAGGCGATCTCCCTCACCAAAGCAATCGGAAAACCCCCTTGACCATTGGCTTTTTTCTTGCAAAAGAGTAGCTTTTCCCAAAGGAGTAAAGACATGACAAAACAAGAAAGGGACGAACACATTCACACTACTCTCTCTTTGGGTTGAGGAGCTCGACCGTTTACAGGAATATTCTCCAAGAAAGAGTGAGTAAGCAGTTTGAAAAACCTTTACACTTGACGCTCACCGAGACAAAGCCTCTCCAAATTTTGAGTCAATATCACAATTGTATACGTCTCCTCTTAGAAGAGGACTCAAGAGGCGATTGAACCCGAAGCGGCAATATTTGGCAAAACCACCTCTTCTAACTCGTTGTGCATGACGAAAACTGTTTCAGCCTCCAATGCGAATCTCAAGGATGGGAGGGAATAGAGGTGCTTTGTCCGTAAACAAACGCCCAGGGAAATATTGAAAAATTCTTCTCATCGGAAAGATCGTGTACCCGATGTGGCCCGGTTTTACCACAAATCGGTTGTGGTATTCTGGGGAGATCTTGGGGATTGAAATGGGTACCCACTGAAACCTACCAAAGCCTTATGGGGATAGCCGGACCCGACCCGATAAGACTCTCCGAAATCTAGGGTATGAAGAAGAGGCAAGAAAAACTCTCTCTTTCCGACCGATTCGGGAAAACCATTCTATTCGCCGCCCTGACCAAGAGAACTACCTCCACATCGTGGAGGGAATCACCAAAACAGGGGGCTTTCGGTTTGCAAGGCAACCACATTACCAAAAATGGCTTTACAGTGGGAAATATAGCACAATCAGCGTTCTGGAAGAACGGCAAAACAATTTATCGATGACCTCGTCGCAAGGTTGGGAAACAACAATGAAAAATGGTAACGTTCACCGCATATCCCCACTGAGGATGAGCACCACGCTCTTTCCACGGGTAACGCATAAAAAATGAGGGAGCTTTTGCACTCTCCATTACCTCTGCCAACCTCCGCAGGAGGTAGCAAGACAAATGAGCTTTTCAATCGTAAAAGAGGAAAAGCCATGGTAAGAGAGGCCACTACGGACATATTCGAGCCATTCCTCTTCATTCGGGGGATTGAGGTGAGGGGTACATCCATGGAAGTATATGTCGCCGATGACCTCGATGAGGAGTTCTTCCCCTTCTTTTTGGTTCTCCCAATATTTCTCTAAAGCTTCATGAAATCGACGTTCGCACGGTGCTATGATCTCGCGAGGCTCACGGTCCACAATATGATAGCTATGACATGGACAAGGTTTATTCGATTTCCCATGGCCATATCCTACGCAACCGGCGTAACATATGGGTACCCGTTCACCATGTTCGTCGAGATGCCAATCATGGGTTCCGGGGGTTAAAATCGCATGGCAAACACAACACACGAGGAGTTCTTCCATTTCCATCCTCACTGCCTTTCAAAAGTGTCGAGCAAGGTTTTGCGTAAGTACAAAGGAACTTGATCCCACCATGTTTGTTTCCACATTTTCCACCACATGGTTACATATTGTTCCGCTTCCTGTTTCATACGCTCTTCAACCTCTTCAAAGCGGTACGAAGTACACCCTTGAAGAGGCATCCCTCGCAAAAGAGAATAACAGGAAAACAAAGGATCAAAACCTACCTCTGGTTTCTCGCGGTGGGGAGAAAATAGAACTCTCATTTCCGGTAAAACCGCACCGGCACTCAAAGCATCCCGATACTGCCACACCGTACCTTGGCGTTCCACTTGGGCGCGAAAACGAAATTTTCTCTCGCCACGGAGTAATTGAGTCACAATTTCTCTCCACGTTTCTTCTACCTCTTCCTGAGCCAGGTGGGCGTATCTTCCCCGCGAAAAATCATAGAAAAAGGACAATACGAACACTACTCCACCCACAAGGAGTCCCAAAAAAGGTTCCTGTGCAAACCACAAAATTCCTCCCAAAAAGAGGGAGAGCAACACCCAACCGATGAGATTCCTCCGGCGAGACCGATTCATGAACTTCTCCTCCCTCTTAAATACTTCCGATAGCATCCCAAAAAAGCGGTATAGGATTCGTAGATTTTGCTCCGCTTCGCTTGCTCCACCTCGTAGTGGATAACGCTTCTCCCCGGTAAGGGTGGGAGCATATCCACGTAATGTGGGCCAAGATAGACAAAGACCCTCTGCACGGTACGAAAACGCGCTTCATACAACCACGCTATCGGCGTACATTCTCGCACCATTTTCCGGGCACCACTCTTCCCCAGAGCTATTTCGGGATGGGAGTGAACATAGTGGGTAATGAGTTCTTGAGGAGAAGAAAAAACCCGCTCCTCGTTTTCACACTCTTCACATTGTATTCGAGCGGTAACTCTTTCTCCGAGGCAAGAGATAATTCTCTCCATGCATGCTCTCCGTCGCGCCTCTCCCACCAAGGGTTTTCGCTTCACAGGAGCCGAAGGCAAAGAGGGATCGTCATAGAAGAGGACCTCCAGATCGTAATATCCAGCTCCCAAAAATTCCCTCAAACGTCCTTCGGTAAAAGCCTTCTTCAATCGATCCGGAGTCATGGTTTCCTGTGCTTTCACCCGCTTCCGAGTGATACCGATGCGGCGGGTAGAAAAATTTTCCCCATGCTTCACACGTTCATAGAGGAAGAGCTGTTCGGCGAGTACTTTTCCAAGATTATGGATGACCTTCTCCCAAACTGCTCGGACAAGCTCTCCTTCATCCCACTTTTCTTTTCCCAAGAGCTCTCTCCCTAACCCCTGTCCATGTTCGTATATCAAGTGGGTTACCAATTCGAGGAGCGCTTCCCAGTAATCAACCGCGCCGTGCAAGGCATAACAATACTCTTCGTTATCTTCTACGGTACTGGGAATCGTTGCCGAAAAGAAGGGGAAATCTGCACTCCAGCGTTTTTCACGACGGGCACTCTCAATCCGTCGGTCCTGAATGGTGATATACCAGCGACCGCACTTTTCTCCACAGATGAGACAGCGCAGGGGCGAAGCGGCCTCGATCTCCTGCCGTACTTCTGGACGGTTCAAAACCTCTACCGTGATCTCTTTCATTTCCTGGAGGGTTAAGTGGTTTATTCCGTAACCCTGCTTCATTCCTTTCCGCATACTCTCCATGATTTCGGGACGAAACCTTTCCCACAACTTCTTTTCCGCTATTTGATTGCACAGGGTATTGACCGTATAAACGATCCGCTCGATAGGATGGAGAAGTTGAAAATATACCCCCGTTTGAACGGCCTTCTGCAAAAAGAGGCTTTGGTCCATGTTACTCCGCTCCCACCAAGGGTGGTTCTTGATGAGGGTCAGCTTCACTCCAATTGTAGTCCTGAGGGCGAGGGGGTTCTCCCTCTAAGGTCACCGCGATTTCAATGTTTCCGGGAAGATGTCTCCCATAGCAGTACCGAGTATTGTACTCTTCCACAATTCCCTTGAGTTCAAAGCGGTCCCATTCATTGAGGGGGTGAAAGAAGAGGCGCGCCTCGTGGAACAAACCTTCTTCACCCATTCCGAAATTGATCACCGCAACATTAATCAAAGGATCGTCACACATTACCCGTTCTACCCGTCCATCACGAATGACCACAACTACATCCGAACCGGTAAGACGAAAAACTTTCTTCTCTATTTCCCCCATCACGGCATCCTCCCCAAGAGTTTTAGCACTTTCTTATTGTAACTCTTTAGCCTCTTTCATTCACTCCTCAAATTGGAAAAATAACAAGAATTTGGGGCATTTCAATACTATAAATTCTTCACCGCCTGCGAAGCCGCTTCAAGCGTGTACGCAAGATCTTCCTCAGTATGGGCAGTGGAGAGGAAACAGGCTTCAAACTGCGAGGGAGGGAGATACACTCCCTTCTCGAGCATGGCGCGGAAAAAGCGCCCATAGAGAGAGGTATCTGCCCGACGGGCACTCTGATAATCGTTTACCGGCTCAGGAGTAAAAAAGAGAGTGAACATACTCCCCACTTGGTTAATCCACACGGAGATACCAGATGTTCGAAAAATGCTCAAAAGACCATCGACGAGTGTCTTCGTCTTTTCCTCAAGCTCATCGTAGAGGGAAGGGTGGGTGATGAGTTTCTGCAGCGTAGCGTACCCGGCCTCAAGCACCAAAGGATTCCCGGATAGAGTCCCTGCTTGGTACACCGGTCCCCGGGGAGCAACATGTTCCATAATCTTTCTCCTCCCTCCGTAGGCACCCACCGGTAATCCCCCTCCGATGATCTTCCCCAGGGTGGTTAAGTCTACCTCTATTCCGTAATACCCTTGTGCACCGGAGAGACCGAGCCGAAAACCGGTGATCACCTCGTCAAAGATGAGCAGCGCTCCGTATTTCCGGGTGAGTTCCCGCAAGCGAGTGAGGAACTCTATCCGTGGCGGTACTACTCCCATATTTGCCGCTACCGGCTCAACGATCACCCCGGCGATCTCCTCTCCCCGGTGGGCAAAAATCTCCTCCACCATCTCGGGGTGGTTGTACTCGGCAACGATGGTTTTCTCCCCCACCGCCCGCGGAATCCCTGGGGACTCCGGAAGATCATAGGTCAAAAGTCCGGATCCGGCACCCACGAGGAAGGGATCTGCGTGACCGTGGTAGCAGCCAGCGAACTGTAAGAGGAGTTCTCTCCCCGTATACCCTCGAGCGAGACGTACCGCACTCATGGTAGCCTCCGTCCCCGAGTTGACCATGCGCACCATGTCCACGGAAGAGAAGAGCTCCACTACCATTTCTGCAAAGAGAACCTCGATTTCGGTACAGGTACCGAAGTGAGTGCCAGAGAAAAGCCTCCGCTTTATGGCCTCTACTACTTCGCAAGGAGCATGCCCCAAAATGAGCGCTCCCCAAGAGAGAACGTAGTCAAGGTATTCACGCCCTTCTTCATCCCAGAGACGACTCCCCTGTCCCCTCTTCATGAACCGGGGCTCTCCCCCTACTGCTTGGAAAGCCCGTACCGGGCTATTGACCCCTCCGGGAATGATCCGTCGGGCGCGAGAAAAAAGCTGTGTAGAACGGGTGGGTATGATACCATTTTTTAAAGCATCGTTCATATTCTCTCACCTTCTCTTGCAGAGGTATATTCTTTCCTTTCCATGCCGTACGCACCGTGCTGAGGGCAAGAAGGAGTTCCTCAATATCCTGCGGGATAATGCTCGCCAACCAATCCCTCAGCTTACGGGCTAAAAAGGGACTCTTTCCACTCGTGGATACACTGATGAGGAGATCCCCCTTGCGAAACACCGCAGGGAGGAAAAAAGAGGAAGAAACACCCTGGGCCACGTTGGCAAAAATCCCTCTTCGATCCGCCTCACGGCTTATCTCTTCATTGACTTTAGCCTCGTCGCACAGAGCAAAGACGAGCCGAGAACCGGCTAAATCCTCCGGCTGATAGGTCCGGCGGTGCCAGGTGATTCTCCCCTCTTCGGCCAGGCGCACGATCTCAGGATGGGCGCAAGGAGCGACCACTACCACTTCCGCTTGACAGGCAAGGAGCGATTGAATTTTGCGCCATGCCACCTCTCCCCCACCTACCACAAGACACTTCCTCCCTCGGAGATCCAAAATTACCGGGTAGTAAGCCATCGTGCCATCTCCTTGGCATGATAGGTGACGATGAGATCCGCTCCCGCTCTCTTGAGGGACAACAGTACCTCGGTGACCAGTTCCCTTTCCTCGGCAAAGCCCATCCTGGCCAGGGATTTCACCATGGCGTACTCCCCACTCACGTTGTATACCGCAAGCGGAACCAAAAAGTGTTCTCGGACCCGGGCCACGATATCAAGGTAAGCCAAAGCTGGCTTCACCATCACGATATCTGCGCCCTCGCTAAGATCGAGAGCTACCTCTCGTATCGCTTCTCGGGCATTTCCCGGATCCATCTGATAGGAGCGGCGGTCACCGAAGCGAGGGGTACTGTGCATCATCTCGCGAAAAGGACCATAGAGAGAAGAGGCGTACTTGACACTGTAGGACATAATGAAGACCTCATGAAAGCCAGCTTCATCGAGCGTTCTGCGCATCACCCCCACTCGGCCATCCATCATATCCGAAGGAGCTACCCCATCCACCCCTTCCCGAGCGTGCGAGAGGGCCACGCGGGCGATGGCTTCTACCGTCCGGTCATTATCCACTCTTCCCTCACACATCACTCCACAGTGACCATGATCAGCGTACCCACACAGACAAATGTCGGTGATCACGATAAGTGAAGTAGCCCTTTTAATTGCACTAATCGCCCGCTGCACAATCCCTTCTCTCTCCCAAGCCGAACTCCCCACCGGATCTCGGCGGGTGGATACCCCAAAGAGGAGTACCGCAGGGATCCCTAAATCCTCGAGTATTTTTGCCTCTTCGGTGACCGTATCCACCGAGTAGCGGCAGATACCCGGCAAGTTCTCCATTTCTTCTCTCACCTTCTCTCCTTCTCCCACGAAAAGAGGAGCGATCAGATCACTGAGGTGAAGAGAAGTCTCCCGCACCATCTCTCGAAGAAGGGGAGTACGTCGGAGCCGTCTCGGTCGATAGAGGATATCCATCCTTCACTCACCTCCTCCCCACTTTTTGATAAGCGCTTGTACCAAACCTTCTACGGTGTGTTCCTCGGGAACGAGGTCCACCCGGAAACCCCGCCTTTGCAAGGCGAAAGCGGTAGTCGGGCCAATGGCGGCAACGAGCACTTGAGAGTGGAGCTCGGGGAGATTCTCCACGAAGAGCTCCATGGAGGCAAGAGTCGAAGGGCTCGTGTACACGATGGCATCAACACCTTTCTCGATCACTCGCCGAAGTGGTTCTCGCATTTTTTCGTTGGGGGTATTACGACATATCGCTACCACCTCCACCGGGTAGGGGAGAGAAGCAAGGCGAAGTAACCACTCCTCTTTGCCCACATCTGAGGTCAGTACCAAAGCTTGCTGTCCTTCTTTCCAAGGAATAGCTGCAAGGAGGTCCTGCGCTGAGAACCGTTGGGGAAGGTAGTCAGGGTAGATTCCCATCTCTTCCAAACCTTGGGCAGTCTTTCGACCGAGGGCGGCGACAACAACATCCTTCATGTGTCGCACATCGAAACGGTACCGACGCATCCCCTCCTTCCATGCCCAGACCGCATGTTTACTGGCAAAAATGAGGAGCTCTCCCCCTTGCATCTCTTCGAAAACTTCTTTGAGTGCTCTATAGTCGATTTCCAAGTGAAGGAGAGGACAGTGTTCCGCCACCGCCCCGCGCTCGCGGAGGGGGGCGAAAACCTTCTCATCCTCTACACTCCCGGTGAAGAGAATCCTCTTCCCGTGAAGGAGCAACCTCTCTCGATGGGGCAACACCTCGCGGAGTTTCACTACCTCCCCAATCACTACCACCGCCGGAGTGGTGAGGTTTTCCCGAGACACCTTCTCTCTGATATCTTCAAGCGACCCCACCACCGTCCGCTGACTGGCACCTCCCCCTTCCTGGATTACCGCCACCGGAGTTGCAGGTGATTTTCCATGGGTGAGGAGGAGCTGCACAATGTGCGGGAAATTGGCCATGCCCATAAGAAAGACCAAAGTTCCCGAAAAATGGGCGATCGCCGACCAGGGGAATTCCTCAAGGCCTTCACTCCCCGTAAGTACCCAAAATCCCCGACTCACTCCCCGATGGGTAACAGGAATTCCTGCCTGAGCCGGCACGGCGATCGCCGAGGTGACCCCCGGTACCACCTCCACCTCGATACCTTGAGAGCGCACATACCAAGCCTCTTCACTTCCCCGACCGAAGACAAACGGATCGCCTCCCTTGAGGCGCACGACCATTTTCCCTTCTCTCGCCCGTTCGACGAGAAGCCGGTGAATCTCCTCTTGTGGCAGAGTGTGCTTTCCAGGGGCCTTTCCCACGTCGACCCGCTCAGCGTCCTCCCGGAGCAAGGAGAGGATACTCTCATCTATCAGCCGATCGTACACGACCACATCCGCTCTCTCTAACAATTCCTTTCCCCACACGGTCAAAAGCCGCCCATCCCCCGGACCTGCACCTACAAGGTAGACTTTACCGTGCGCCATAACCTAACCTCTCCGCAAGTTCCATTCCCACCATCTCCGCTTGGACAACCTGACCGGTCACCATTGCCTTCCGCAATTCTCCTCCCGTGAAAACCATACCCCACAGGGTGATCACCTCCCCCTCCACCTCCCCCCATGCTGCTACCGGCATACGACAACTGCCGCTCACCGCCCTCAAAAAAGCACGCTCGGCAAGAATAGCTCTTTCCGTTGCTTCATGATTGAGACAGCGCACCCACTGCGCCTCATCTTGACGGGTTTCGATCGCCAACACCCCTTGTCCCACTGCAGGGAGCATGACCTCAAGAGGGAAACATTCTACGATTTCTCCGGTAAGTTGCAAACGCTTCAAGCCGGCCACGGCGACCACAATACCGTCCACTACTCCCTCCCGCATGCGCCGTATGCGGGTGGGAACGTTCCCCCGCAGGGGAACCACTTCGATATCCGGTCGAAGGTTTTTGATCTGCACCTCCCGCCGCAAGCTGGAGGTACCAATCCGTGCCCCAGAAGGGAGGGCAAGGAATTTCTTTCCACTTCGCGAGAGGAAGGCATCACGGGGGTCTTCCCGTTCCGTAACTGCAGCAATCGTTAATCCCGGGGGGAGTTCGGTGGGAAGGTCTTTCAAACTGTGCACGGCTATATCCACCTCACCCCGGAGCAACGCTTCCTCGATTTCTCTGACGAACACTCCTTTTCCCCCAATTTCCTCAATCCGGGCACTCAATAGCTCATCCCCCCGGGTACGGATAGGAACGAGCTGATACTCCCAACCGGGGTAGTATGCTCTAAGCTTCTCGCCCACTAAACGCGCTTGGGCTAAAGCTAATTCACTCCCTCGCGTTCCGATCCTCACACACCGCTTCATATCCACTCTGCACCATGGAACGTAAGAATACTGCGCATCGACTGGTGATTTTCCTCTTCACTCGGCCCAGCGCTTCCCCAAGAAGTTCTCTTTCTTGCTGCGAGAACCTTCCCTCAAGGTACTGCATCTCTTCCCTCCATACCTCCTCGATCAAGGGACCAAGGTGCTCCACGAAGGGCACAAGAGGAACAAGACCATACCACAGAAGGAAGTTTTCCGTTGCCTCTTCCACCATATGCACTCCACTCCGGGCTACCTCTTCACGGTGCCGTTCGCTCTCTTCAATCGCCCCTTGTAAATCATCGATGTTGAAAAGGGTAATCCCGGCAATCTCCCCAAGACGAGGATCGATATCCCGTGGGACGGCCAAATCGACGAAAACAACTGGGTTTCCCTTGTAGAAGGCCAAGAACTTCTCTCTCTCCACTGCGTAGTGAGGAGCATCCGTGGCGCTGATCACGATGTCGCCACAAGTAAGGTAACGGTACTTCTCTTGAGGAGGTACAAGCACCGCAGGGGGGAACCGTTCTCGCAGAACTTGGGCCCTTTCTGGATTCCGACAAATCACCGCTACCTCGGAAACTCCTTCCCGGAGGAGATGACGAATGGACAACTGTCCCATTTCCCCACTGCCGATCACCACCGCCCGCTTTCCAGAGAGGTCACCCAACACCTGCTTAAGCATCCTCACCGCCAGTGAACTCAAAGAGGTGGGGTAACGGGTAATGCCCGTCACTTCACGGAATTTCTTCCCCAGAGTCACTGCCCTGCGAAAGAGTTCGTTCAGGTACTTTCCCGTAGCGTGTAATTCCTGCGCCTTTCGCCACGCCTCTTTCACCTGACCGAGAATCTGTTCTTCTCCCAGGACCACCGACTCAAGTCCACAAGCCACTCGAAAGAGGTGATGGACAGCTTGGGTATAGAGAAATTCATAGAGATACCCTCTATACACTCCGTCTTGGTGGGGGAAGAGCGCGCAAAAGATCTCTTCCCCCCGATAGGGTTCCCCTTCGAGCACCACGTATACCTCGGTGCGATGGCAAGTGGAGAGGAGAACCGCTTCCCTCACCCGGGGAAGGGAAAAAAGACGCGTGAAGAAAAGCGGGTAATCCTTTTTTATCGCCACTTTTTCCCGTACTGCTAAGGGCGCGCGATGGTCAAGACCCACAAGCAGGATGGTGGCTCCCATCATATCCTATACCAACCCTCAAGTTTCTCCAGTAACTCGGCGATGCTCTCTACTACTACCGGATAAGGAAGTGTCGGCCGGCGAATGAGTACCACCGTGATGTTTGCCCGTTGCGCGGCCTCGATCTTCACCTGCGTTCCTCCTTCGACACCGCTCTCTTTACTCACCACTGCCTCCACCTCGAAATCGACGAACAAGCGGAAATTCATCTCTACACTCCCCGGACCGGGGAAGGCGATGATCTCTTGCGGTGAGAATCCCAGGCTTTCGCATCGCCGAAGAGAAGCACTCGTAGGCAAAACTCGCACGAAAAGCTTTTTCCCTGCTTCCCGTAAAGAGACGAAGGTGTGGAGATGGGAAACGCCGATAGTGAGGAGGATGACCTGAAAGGGTTGCAAGGCTTCTCTGGCCTCCTCAAAAGAAGAAACCACCTCAAGTTTTTGGTAGGTGGAGCGTACAGGTTTTCGCTCATAGCGAAGATACGGTATTCCCTCCTCTTTCGCCACCTTAATCGCTTTTACACTGATCCCCTGTGCGAAAGGATGGGTAGCATCAACCACAAAACGTACACCGTGTCGGCGACAAAAGTCCCGCAGGTCCTCTTCTTCGAAACGACCCCTGTGTACCGGCACGGCTTGCCCCACGAATTTGGCTCCATAGTCAGTCACCACACTCACCATCACCGGGAATCCCCGCGCATGGAGAACATGGGCTACTTCTCTTCCCTCACGTGTCCCTCCCAGGAGGAGAATCACCATCGATACCCCCGCGGTGTAATCATCCACCCTTCCCGATGCAGAGTTTTACTTGAACCAACCACAATGGTAGTCAACATATCGACGGGATGTTCGAGGAGACGGGCAAGGGTGGTCAAAATCACTCGTTCTCCTCTTTGCCCGGCAGCCCGCACGAGACCCACCACCGTTTCGGGAGAGCGGTAGTGTTCGAGTATCTGCACTGCCTTCATCACGGTATCTTTTCTCTGGGTACTCGCAGGGTTACAGAGAACCAGGACAAAATCACCCCAGGCTGCCGCTTCCAATCGTCTGGCGATGACCTCCCAAGGAACTAAGAGATCCGAGAGACTGACCACGGCAAAGTCTTGCATGAGTGGTGCACCCAAAAGAGCTGCCACCGCCTGTACCGCACTCACCCCAGGAACAATTTCCACTCCTACCTGGGATCCCTCTCGTACTAAGAGCTCTAACACCAACCCCGCCATACCGTAAATCCCAGCATCGCCACCACTCACCACACACACCTTTTGTCCCTCCAAGGCACGTTTTATGGCTTCTCGCGCCCGTTCCACTTCCCCTCCCATTTCTCCGCTCACCACTATGGCTCCTTCGTTCACTAAGGGGAGTACCCATTCCACGTATCGACGGTATCCCACTACTACTTCTGCTTCTTCTAAGATTAAACGCGCTCGCAAGGTCATATCGAGAAGATTGCCAGGACCCACTCCTACGACCTTAAGCCAACCCACAACTCTTCCTCCGAAAGATGGCTACGGTAACGCCCTGCCGGGCAAGGTATCCCTCCTCTTCTCCTCCTGAACTCGCTAAAAAAGCACAGGGTCGAGCCACACTTCCCACTCCTAAGGTTTTCGCCACCCATGGCGAGGAGGGAAAATGGTGTGCCACTGAAGCTACTTCTTCGAGGGAGTAGAAGGAAAGCGGAACCTCCCAAGAGGAGGCTAACTCTCGTAATCCCTCCTCTCCCTTCTTGTATTCGATGGTGGCCAAACACCTGATACTTCCCCGCGCAAGGCTACACCGCTCCAAGGCTTCACCGATCACCGCTTCAATGGTTCCTCGGGGGACGTTCCTTTTCAAGCCCACACCCACCACCATTTGGCGTGGACGGAGCACCACAAAAGGCACCGCAAGCAGAGGGAAGGCGTGGTCGGTGACCACCACCGCTCCGGCACATGAAGGTGGAGTAGAGAGGGGGAAAACTATCTCCCGAGGAGCAAGCTTTTCTCCCACCTCTTCGGGAACATCCTCGCCCAAGAGATAGACCACCCTTTCTCCCTCGAGCATCAACCGATTGATGACTTTGAGGGTGGAGAGATTCTCCACCCTCAAACCAAACCTCCGAGCCTTGACATCGGGGGTTTCCAAGCCGGCACCATCACTTGCGGTGGTGACTACCGCTTGGGCACCAAGGAGTTCAGCTACCTCACGGGTGAGATCGTTTGCTCCTCCCAAATGAGCAGCACATACACTGACGGAAAAACGACCCCTTTCATCGACTACCACCACGGCCGGGTCCCGGTCTTTTCCCCGCAAGAGGGGAGCAATGGTCCGCACAGCGATTCCAAGAGCGGTAACGAAAATGATGCCTTCGTAAGTGGCAAAAAGACGTGCGACGCAAGAAGGAAAATCACCTTCGATCGCAGAAACCCCCTCTTCTTGGAAACGCTGCGGCAGGTACACATCCCATCCTCGTAACTCCCGCAGGCGCAGGGCAATGTCTCGTCCTCCCTCAGTCACCGCGACGACTGCCACCTTCATTCTCTCTCCCCCCGAAACCCGTGCGCAAAGGAAGGATGGTAGAGTTGAGAACGAGACCACGTTTCACCCAAAACCTCTCCCACGATGAAAAGCGCCCCCTTGCAGATGGGAGTTTTCTCTACCTGGGCAAGGATGGTAGCTAAGGTTCCCCGAATGATGGTCTCATCCTCCCAAGTCACGTGATACACCACCGCACAAGGAGTATGAGGAGGATATCCTCTGGCGATTTTCTCCACTATTTCCGCAAGGCGATTGATACTCAAGAAAACTACGAGAGTCGCTCCATGCACCACCAAACGCTCCAAATCTTCCCTCTCGGGAACCGGAGTCCGACCGGCAAGGCGGGTGAGGATGACCGTCTGGGATACTCCAGGAACGGTGAGCTCACCCCGAAGCGCTGCCGAAGCAGCACAGAAAGAACTCACCCCAGGGATGATCTCAAAGGGAATGTGTCGCTTCTTCAATTCTTCTACCTGTTCCCGAACAGCACCGTAGATGGCGGGGTCCCCACTGTGGAGACGTGCCACATGATATCCAAGACGATGGGCTTTTTCCATGAGAGCGATGATCTCCTCTAAGGATAAGCGGGCACTATCATAGAATTCCCTCCCTTTTCGTGCATAACGGAGGAGACCTCTGTGCACCAGGGAACCGGCGTAGATCACCATCTCGCACTGCGCAAGAATCTTTTTCCCTTTCACGGTCAAAAGCTCGGGGTCACCTGGACCTGCACCGATAAAGTAAATCATCCTTTCCTTCTCCTTCCCAGAAGGAGGGAAAAATATCCTATCTCCTCCGCCCGGTACTCTTCAGGATGAGAGGTGATCACCTCTTCCTCTTGTCCGCACCGCACTGCAAGTCCCACCGTAAACCCCCACTCACGGAGGAGCACAAGCGTCCCCTGATAGTCGCGCGAGACCTTGGGCACGACCACGGCATCCAAAAAAGGGAGCAATCGCGCAAGGAGTTCTCTATTCCCTGCGGGAACGATACCCACCACCTCTTCTTTTTCCCCCAGCGACCATCCCAGCTTGGCTGCCGCCAAGGAATGAGCACTTATCCCCGGGACGATTTCTACCGGCAGGGGAGGTAAATAGGGAAGCAAGGCGAAAACAGTGCTGTAGAGTACCGGATCTCCCAACACAGCAAAAACCACCTTCTTCCCTTGACCGACAAGCCGGGCAATGAAGGCAGCGTGTTCCCTGAGGAACCTGACGCGGTCTTCCCCCTCCATCCCCATGGGGAAGGATAAGAGATGAACTTCTCCCCGAAAGTAGGGTTCGACGACGCGCAAAGCTTCGCTCTTCGCACCACCTGAGGGTACAAGCAATATCTCGGCATTGGTGAGGATGTTCACGGCACGGATGGTGAGGAGATCCGGACTTCCCGGTCCCACACCGACCACGTAGAGCTTACCCTGAGAATCCATGGTTCTCCCTCCAGGCGCTCCATATGTAGACAGGGTTACGCGCTACAAAGAGATGTTTTCGCCCCTCTTTCCGAGCCACGGCCAAGTTCAAGAGCACCACTTCTACGGTGAATCCCCACCTTTCAAGGAGGATAGAAGCAGCGTGCACGGTTTCTATGGTAACCGCGGTGGCCACGATGACCCCCCCCTCACGGAGACATACCTTAACCTCCCTCAAGATGGGACCTGTCCTTTCTCCGCTTCCACCCACAAACACCCGATCCGGGGCAGGAAGGGTGGACAAAATCTGAGGCGCTTCCCCGGTCACGATTTCCAGATTTTTCACTCCAAAGCGCTCTCGGTTACGATGAATGAGTTGACAGGCCTCCTCATCTTTCTCGATGGCGAAGACCTTCCCTCCGGGGCACATCCGGGCGATCTCCACCGCTACCGAGCCGGTCCCCGCTCCAATGTCCCACACCACAAGCTCAGGTCTGAGCCTGAGCCTTGCCAGGACTAACACGCGGATTTCTTCCTTAGTCATGGGCACCTTTCCCCGCACAAAAAGCGTATCGGGGATTCCCGGTCCAAATTCCCACATCGTCGAATCACCACGAGATTGAGGGCAAAATCCCGTTTTTCCCGCGCCAATTCGGCTACTGTGAAACGGGTAATCCGCTCCTCAGGATAGGAGAGACATTCACCGACGTACACCTCACCATCTTCTACTCCGCACGCTAAGAGTTTTCCCGCTACAAACTGCGGCGTGTGTTCACGGTCGGTAAAAATAGCCACCAAGGTGTGATGGCGAACCACCTCCACGAAATTCATCATCCGTCCATGCACGCTCAAAACGACGAGATCCTTAGCCGGGAGACGGAGCTGAGCAAGCATGTACTGTACCACACTCACCCCGGGGATAACCTCTATCTCTTCTCTTCCCACCCAGGAGAGGATGGTATCGAGAATACCGAAAATCCCTGGATCGCCACTTGCCAAAATCACCACCCTTTTCCCAGGGGTGAAGAGCTCACGCGCTTCCTCCGCCTTCTCCCAAGAGAGCTTTTGGGCGGGGAGGCGGGAGAAGAGTTCTAAGTGCCTCTTCCCTCCGATGAGAATTTCTGCCTGTTCGATCCGCCTTAAGGCCTTGGGTACCACGTAATCAGGGTTTCCCGGACCGATACCCACTACGCTAATCACCGCTATCCACCTCGGCAAGAATACCCCGTTCACGGGCACCAAGGATCACCCCTACCGCTACTTTTCCCTGAACATAGTGCAAACAGCGTTCCCGGATACGTTCGGCAATCCGCCTTGAGAGAGCAACGAGGTCAACTCCACTTTCTTCTAACACCTTGAGCGCCTCTTCGGTAGTAGTGAGAGAGAGGACTTTCTCTACCACGAAAGAAGAAGCACCGAAAAGGGCAGCATAACCAGCGAGGATTTCCATACGTGCATCCACCAATCGTCCCTCGGTGTAGAAAATACCTCCCGCTACCTTCACAAGTTTTCCGATATCGCCCACGAGGAAAAGACGTTTAAACCCCAGTTCTACCACTCGCTCTAAGCTCAATCCCAAAAAATTTCCGTAGGCAACGATCTCCTCGGGCGAGAAACCTCGTTGTTCGGCTATGAACCTTCCGTAATTTCCTGGGACGAGAACCACCTCTTTTCTCCCCTGGGCAACCAACACCGAGAGTTCGAGAGAAATCGTTTCCTTCCACCCCTCATGGGAGAGGGGCTCCACAATGCCAGTAGTTCCTAGAATGGAGAGCCCGCCAAGAATCCCCAAGCGGGGATTAAAGGTGTAGCGCGCTCTCTCTTCTCCCCCGGGGATACTCAGGGTAATTCGCACACCCCGCAAAGAGGGGAGCACTTCCCGAACCGCTCGGTGAATCATCGAGAGCGGCACGGGGTTAATGGCCGGTCCCCCTGGAGAGACGGCGAGACCAGGTTTTGTGACTCTCCCCACGCCTTCTCCTCCTTCGATGGTAATTTTGGGCTCTTCGATCTCCTCAGCCTGCGCATACACAGTGAGCCCCGTGGTCACATCGGGATCATCACCACCATCTTTCACGATGCCACAGCGCACCCAACCCTGTCCCTTTTCTACCTCTGCAATGGGGAGGAAGAGCTTCTCTCCAAGAGGTGTGGTGATCTCTACGTGATTCTTCTCTCGCGCTCCTCCGAAGAGAAGAGACACTGCCATCTTACTCGCTCCTGCGGCACACGAACCGGTAGTGTATCCGCAACGTAGCCTCTCCCCGTGATGCACCACGTACCTATCCATATTCCCCTCCTACCGCCATGGCAAGGAGAGCATTCATAATGGCCACGGCTACCGGTGTCCCCCCTTTGGGTCCTCGGGTGGTGATACTGGCCACTGAAAACCGACGTAAACTCGCCTTCGCCTCACTCGCCCCCACGAAACCCACCGGCACCCCGACGACAAGCTTCGGCGCTACCATTCCCTGCTCCATGCACTCTAAGAGGGTGAAGAGAGCAGTAGGAGCATTACCAACCACGTAGATTCCGTCCCCTTCCTCCTCTACCGCCCGTTTCATGGCCACCATCGATCGGGTAAGCCCTTCTTCCTCTCCTTTTCCCTCACCGGGTGCCCGGAGATAGCATCGGACCTCCACCTGGAGAGCTTTGCAGAGTCTTTTATTAATCCCCGTTGCCACCATGTGAACGTCGGTGATGATACGATATCCCTCCCGTAATGCTTGAATGCCTCGGGGAACGGCATCGTGGGAAAAAACGAGGAGGTCCCGATAGGCAAGATCAGCGGTAGCATGAATCACCCGCTCGATGACCGAAAGCTCCTGCGGCGAACTCGTGTTCCACCCGGCAAGATGGGCACGAATGATGGCAAGGCTCTGCTTTTCAATGCTCCGAGGATCAAAGTATTCCATCTCTACCCTCTTCTAAGAGTGAAGCCTTATCGAGTCGATCGAGAAGGATATCTGCAAGTTTCTCATCGTATCCCAGGGGAGGGGCCAAACGGAAACGCACTTCGGGATGCGCTCTTTGGGCTCTCTGGAGGAGATGGGGAATATCTTCCCGCACGTGGACACCCTTTCCCAAGAATACCGGTAAAACCACGATTTCTCGCACTCCCTCACCGACTAACTGTGCCACCGCCTCAGGGATAGGAGGAGCGACAAACTGAACGTAGGCAACATGCGCCCGCTCGTATCCACTCTTTTCCCTCAACGAGTTGGCCAAAGCAGTGAGCTCTTGCTTGGCATCATCAATCCGACTTCCGTGGGCGACAAGGAGTATCGCTCTCGTCATCTCTCCTCTCTCCTTTCCACTGACGACATTGGGTGAGAAAATGAGTTAGCCGTTCCGGATAGGCGTAAAAATCGATATGCACGTAAGTCGCCAAGAGATTGGAAGCGGTAAAACCACATAACCAACTCACCTTCCTCCGCGACGGTTTGCGCACGATGTAACTGGTTTGCGCAGAACCCACCACCTCAGAGTAATGAAACTCATGGCCGCGTAACACGGTTCCCCGCATGGCAAGAACGTTGTCCACAACCACCTGTACTTCCACATAGCCAAATCGCCTCAATCTCTCGGTCATCAAAACCTGTACAGAGAGAGCACCCACCATGGGATAGGTTTTCCCTTCATAGGTCAAAGAACGGGCTAAATACATGAGTCCGCCGCACTCGGCATAGGTGGGCATACCGGAAGAGAGTGCGTGACAGATACTCTCCCGCAGGGAAAGATTTTCACTCAAGAGAGGAGCAAATACCTCCGGGAAACCACCTGGGAGGTACAAGCCACAAACACCTGGAGGAAGGGTAGCATCACGTAGAGGACTGAAAGGAACGAGTTCTCCCCCACATACGGAAAACAACTCCCTCCCTTCCTGATACACGAAGCGAAAGGCCTCGTCCTCGGCGATGGCGACGGGAATCCGCTCCTCTTCCATCTCTTCCTTTTCTTGGGGAACCGGACTCTCTTCCGCTACGTTGAAGATTCGCTCTACATCAATCCACCGCTTGACCGCTTCGCTCACCCTCGCTAAGCACTCTTTCCCGTAACCTACCTCTTCTTGAGGGACAAGGCCGAGGTGTCGCTCGGGGAGGGCGAAATGGGTATCTTCGGGGAGAAAACCGAAAACCGCCAACCCCGTATCCTCTTCGATGCACCGACGTAAGAGCCGGTAGTGAGAGAGAGTTTTTACCCGATTGAGAACCACCCCCACCACTTTCACCTGGGGGTCAAAATCCCGAAAGCCCTTTAAGAGAGCCGATATGCTCCGTCCCATCTTCGCCCCGTCAACTACTAAGAGCACCGGAAGGTCGAGGACTTTGGCTATATGGGCACTACTTCCCCAAGAGCTTTCCTGCATCCCGTCAAAAAGGCCCATGACTCCCTCAACGATGGAGATATCACCTTGGGCAGTTTTTTCTCTGTACAAGGAGCAAAGGCGTTCTTCTCCTAAGAGGAAGAGATCCAGGTTATACCCTTTTCGTCCACAGGCCAAGGCATGGTAACTTGGATCGAGGTAATCCGGACCAACTTTGAAGGGAATCACGCGATAGTACTCACTCAAAACCTTCATGAGTCCCATGCTCAGGGTAGTTTTTCCTGAGCCACTCCGTACTCCGGCGACCATGATTCCCCTTCCCATTCAACCGACCTCCAAGAGATGCTGCAATGCTTCTCGCTTGCGGGGTAATCCTTGCAGGCAAAGTCCTTGCTTGCGAAGAAATTCTCCCACCTCAAAGAGGAGGGGTTTTCTGAGCTTGGCTCGGGAGAGAAGCTCAGGGTCAGCAAAGATCTCCTGCGGCTCACCACAAGCTAAGAGGCGTCCCCCACCGAGGACAAAAATCTGGTCAGCAAAGGCATAAGCAAAATCGACATCGTGAGTAGAAACGATAATCTGCTTCCCTGTGGCATGGAGTTTTTCTAAGATGTTCACCAATTCTTCCTCGTGCTCAGGATCGAGGGAAGTAGTCGGTTCATCGAAAATAATCACCTCAGGGTGCATGGCCAAAACCCCGGCAATCGCCACCCTCTTCTTCTCTCCATGACTCAAGAGGTGTACCGGGCGATCCCGGAGAGAGAGGATATCCATCATCGCTAAGGCCTCCATGACGCAGTTGCAGACCTCTTCTCTCCGTAATCCCAAATTGAGAGGCCCAAAAGAAACGTCCTGGAACACGGTCCCGGCAAAGATCTGTCGATCGGGATCCTGGAATACGATTCCCACCTTTTGACGGAGATGGCGGAGAAATGCCCGCTCATAGCGTATCACCTCTCCTCGATAGCGAATGTGTCCCTCTCTTGGTCTCAAAAGCCCATTGAGATGCCAAAAGAGGGTGGATTTCCCTGCTCCGTTCGCTCCCAAAAAAACGGTCTTCTTCCCCTCCACAATGGCCAGGGAAATTTCTTGCAGGGCGGTCACCCCACCCGGATAGGTGAACGAAACGCCTTCGAGCTCAAAGAGCCAATTCTTCACGGTACCCCCCTCCGAGCGAGAAAGAGAGAACCAATCCACACCCCATGGAGGGCGAGGAGAAGCGCAAAACGTCCGTAATGGAGGAGGTATCTCTCTCCCTCTAAAAAGGTAATTCCGCCACCCTCATAACCTCGAGCACTCAATTCTATTTGGATCTCCTCTATAGCTTGAACAATCCACAGAAAGAGGGCAGAAACAAGAAGAGCTAAGGAATAGAGGCGTTGTCGGAAAGACCCGTATCCTAAACGAGCGTTTTGGGCCAATTGTATCGATTCCACGAATTCCATGAGCAAGAAAATATAACGATAGGTGAGAAAGGCCAATTCGATGAAAAGAGGAGAAACTCGAAAACGACGCAAAAAGAGGAGAAGGTCCACCATCGGAGTAGTGAGGAAAAGGAAAGAGAGACCAGAAAAAACGGTGAGCGAGCGAAAGAATAACCCTATCCCCTCCGTGAAACTCTTCTCCGAATACACGATCACCGCGACACCCAAAGCCAAGAAAAGAAGGGGGGCAAGAAGAATCCGCGCGTACACCCTGAGGGGGACCCTCGCCACCCCACAGAGCACTCCAACGGTCACCCCCAAAACCACGAGTTGTATAGGCCACTCGGTCAAAAAAGCCACACTCATTACCCACGCCACGAAGAGGATTTTCTCTCCAGGATGGACATGGCGAAGCTCGTTGGCATACACTACTTCTTCAAAAAACATCTATCGCGCCTTAAGCCGCAAAAAGAAGTATACTCCCAACCCCACTCCGAGAGCAATCTGCAAAGCGAAGAGTAACCGTTCGGTCACATCCCCGAGTTCAAAGAGCGAGGCAAACCATGGAGTGTGGTCGGGACGGAGCTCCAAAACGAGCTCGGAAGCCCGATCATCAGTTCCACTCAAACCGAAATCAATTCCTATGGAGAGTACGACGAGCACGGCGAGAATTACCACGAAAGCGATCAATAATCCTCTGAAGGACCGTTTATCTGCCATGGGTAACGCCTCCAAACACCATTTTCTCTACCTGACCTCCCATCCGTTCTTCTAAGAGACGCAAAACCATCACAGTCAAAGCTCCTTCGGCCAAAGCCAAGGGAACTTGGGTGATGGCAAAAACTCCCATAAAACGGGAGAAAGAGGTAAGCACACCCCCCTGAGGGGCCGGAAAAGCCCAAGCCAGTTGGAAAGAAGTGACCACATAGGTCGCCAAATCACCTAAGCTCGCCGCCACAAAAACTGCCGCCGTCCTCGATACCCGGCAAGCCAAGATGAGCCGATACAAACCATACGACACCAAAGGACCTACCACTCCCATCGAAAACGAGTTTGCTCCCAAAGTGGTAAGTCCCCCATGGGCTAAAAGCAATGCTTGAAAGAGGAGCACGATGCAACCGGATACGGCCATGGGCAGTGGACCGAAGAGAATAGCCCCCAATCCAACTCCGGTAGGATGAGAAGAACTTCCGGTTACGGAAGGAAGCTTAAGAGCCGAGAGGACAAAGACAAAGGCGGTAACAAAACCAAAAACAACTTTATAGGAAGGGTTCTCGGCAAGTCGTTTTCGGATCGTCCACAATCCTAAGAGGAGAAAGGGAAGGTACACTCCGTACCAGAAGAGACAGAATCGCGGGGGGAGAAATCCTTCCATGATATGCATGGCGAAAACCGGACGGGGAAAGGAAAAGAGAACGAACCCAAAGAGGACCACGAGGAGAAAACTACGACAACTGCGAAAGACCCAAGAACCGAAGGAAAACGCTTTCATGAAGATACACCTCCCTATCGCTCGTAGGTAGTGCATCTGGCCCAGGTAGGTCTCCTGGCTCTGGTTCCTCGTTCCTCCTGCCTTCCCAGTTTCCCAGTGGCCTTTATGGAGGAACTCCCCATCACAGTGGCGGGACCGCGCCGGATTTGCACCGGACTTCCCTGTTCACGCAAGCTCGCTTGCGAACACCTGCACCATGCGCTGCCAGAATTTTTTATATCACAAGCCAAAGACCATGTCAAGGAACGATAAGTCCACCCCACCGAGGAATAATAACCTCCTTGCCTTTTCTCTCCCTCCTCAAAAGATCAGCGGTCGATATTGCATTGGTAGTTATCGAACTCGAAAGAGGCAAGGAAGGAGAGGGAAGAGATTGAACTCTTGTCAACTCATTTCATGGTAAAGCCGGCAATACCACGAAAACCGGTGACAATCAGCTTGCGAGCTAAGATGGCAAAAATGAGTGAAGGAATGGAAGCCAAAACCCCAGCCGCCGCCATTTCTCCATATTTTACTTCCAGCCCCACGGCCATGAAAGAGGCAACCTCTACCGGAAGGGTTCTATTGGTGGTGGTGAGAACGAAGGCGAAAAAGAATTCATTCCAGTTAAAGATAAAGGAGAGGATACTCGAAGCACCAATCCCAGGGAGAGCAAGTGGGAGAGTGATTTTCAGAAAAGAGCTCCATCGGGAAGCTCCATCTACGCGCGCTGCTTCTTCTAACTCTCGGGGAAGAGCGCGAAAAAAGCCCATCATAATCCAAATAATGAGGGGTAAGTTAATGACCAGGTAGGTCATTACTAAGGAAGTGCGAGTATCCAAAAGACGCAAACTCATCCAAATGAAATAAAAGGGGATGATCACCGACACAGGGGGAAGCATGCGCGTGGTCGCAATCCAAAATTCGACGTCCTTCTTCCTCGGTATGGCAAAGCGAGCCAAAGCAAAGGCACAGGGAATTCCTAAAGCCAGGGAGATCAAAGTAGCGCTGAGGGCGACAATGATGCTCGTTACCACGGCGTTCTGTAAGTTGTAATGATGGAAGAGCCAAGCGAAATTGCCCCAGGTCGGCTGAAAAAACCAACGAGGAGGAATGGACATGATATCAATACGAACTTTGAGCGACATAGTGATCAACCAATACACAGGGAAGTACAAGAGCACCAAAACCGAGATCACGAAAAGATAGGCGAACGTTTTTTTCAATACAGTTCTTCTCTCCATTGGCGGCTAAACCTCAAGAAAAGGGTAATCAAAATTATCGTTACGTAGAGCACAATGAGCGACACCGAAGCAGCATAGGAAATCCTTCCTGCCTCAGAAATACCCATGTAGTAAGCAAAGATGTCCACCGTTTCGGTGGAGGTACCAGGACCTCCCCGGGTTAAAATGTAGACGATGTCGAAAGTCCGTAAGGCATCGATCAAGCGAAACACAATCGCAACCACAATAATAGGCTGTAAGAGGGGAAGAGTGATGAAACGAAAGACGTGAAAATCTCCCGCACCATCAACCCTTGAAGCGTCGAATGGCTCCTTGGGAAGACTCTGTAATCCTGCCAAAATCATGAGTAGCATGAAGGGAGTCCACTGCCAAACATCCACCATGATGATGGAAAACATTGCCCAGGTGGGCCTCGCCAGCCAATCGACAGGACCACCACCAACAGGTTGCAAGAGATAGTTCACCACTCCCACAATAGGGTTGAGCATAATGCGCCACACCAAACCAATGACCACCCGAGGAAAAGTCATGGGAATAATAATGAGAGTCACAAGCCAAGTCGCTTTTTTGAAAAAGGAATCAATCACCAAAGCTAAAAGAAGCCCTAAAACGAATTCAACAACGACCATTCCACCGATGAGAATAGCGGTATTCGTAAAAGATCCTATAGCCCGATGATCAGAAAAAATGGTAGCAAAATTTTTGAGGCCGATAAAATTTCTCCCCAAATAGGGTTTGGTAATATCGATGTCATGCACACTCAAATAAATAGTGTAAAAGAAAGGAGGAAGAGTGACTAAAACGAGGATAATGAGCGCAGGTAAAAACATGAGCCATACATTTTCACTCAAACCGGAGAAAAACCTTTTTCCATCCATATAAGTTTGGCGCACGGTCATGACCGTGCGCCCTCCTCATTCATTTTTTGAGTTTGCCGGTGCGCATGAGCACTTCCGCCGCGTAGAGAGCCGCTTCATTGAGTGCTTCCTGAACAGGCTGAATACCGGCAATGACGTTTTCGACTGCAATACCAAGACGATCACCGATTTCTCGCCACTCTTCAATCAAAGGACGATATCCGGGGTCTGTGATTTTGAAGGATTCTACCGTGGAAGTCAACCAATCTCCACCAAATTTGGCTTGAAAAGCCGGATCATTGAATACCGAGTCTCGGGTAACAGAAATGATATTAGCCTGTAACGCCTTTCCCAATTCGATATCCTGGCTCGTGGCCCATTTAATAAACTCAGCCGCTGCCCCCCTCTCCGCTTCGGTTTTCGCCCCCACGGCACTGATAGCGAATCCCAAGGAGTAGTTACCGGGGAACCTCCCCGCAGGACCAGCCGGAACCACCGCATAGCCAATTTTACCGGCAATAGCCGACTTGGTTGGATCCTCAATACGGGTGTAAAAATTAGTAGCATCGATAATCATCGCTACCTTCCCTGAAGTAAAGGCATTCTGTACATCGTCCCAACCGTAAGTAGCCACACCCGGGGGACCGTAGTTTTGTAAAAGTTTCGCATAGTTTTCCGTGGCCAACACACCCTCGGGTGAATTGAACACCGGATTCCAGTTTTCGTCAAAATACTTTCCACCGTAAGACCAAAGCCATTCCGACCAAATGTAAATGTTCATCCCATTCCCCCGTAGCCCTCGCATGGCTACCCCAAAAAGGTCTGGAGGACGAGTAAATTTCTTGGCGTATTCTTCATATTCTTCCATAGTTTGGGGAGGCGCCAGTCCTGCTTCCTCAAAGAGGTCTTTCCGGTACATGAGCTGAGTCGCCTCACTGTAAACCGGTCCGGCGTAGATTTTCCCTTCGTAAGAGAGTAAACCTCTCACAAAAGCACTAATATCTTCCACGTTGTACTCAGGATCTAAGTAGGGTTCGAGGGGGGTAATCCAACCAGCCTTGGCGAATTCGGGAATGAACACCGAATCGATGGCTAAAACATCATACGCTCCCGCACCAGTACTCACGTCGATAACTTCTCGTTCGCGCAGTTGTTGCTCAGGATAGGTCACAATCTGGACGTTAATGCCGGTCATCATTTTGAATTCGGCAAGCTTACTCACGATGAAATCAGTTTCCGGTAAGGATCGAAGGGCAACGGTAATACGGACACCTTTGTAGGGCATTCCCTGAGCGTAAACGAGGGAAGTAACCGCAAAGACCACTAACACCACCAAACCCATTATTCTTCTCATGTCCCATCCTCCTCCTCCAGCTTTTACTAACCTCCCTATGAAAGGGTGGGTTAGTAAATCTCTTATCCCCAGAGACCAATCACCTCAAAAAGACATATCTCACCTCCCCTTCATTCTTTCCACATAGATTTTTTATATTATAACAGAGCATGGTTAAGTAAGTGATCTTTTCACGAAAAAAATTTTCCCCTTCTTGGGAAGATAGGAGCATGAGATGATCAAAAAACTATTTATCCACCCCGAAATCCCTGTCAGGGGATGATTTCATGGGGAGAGAATCCCTGCAAAAGGTTTTTGTGTTGATTTTCGGCCCATCAGTCATTATAATAGCGAAAGTCACTCCAAAATGCGGGTGAAAAAATGAAGCACAACAACATCGATTTTACGACCGGCAGTATTCCTCACCATCTTATCGTCTTTGCCATTCCCATGCTCATCGGGAATCTTCTCCAAACTTTTTACAACACGGTTGACAGTATTTGGGTTGGCCGTTTCTTGGGTCCGGAAGCCTTAGCAGCGGTATCGGTGAGTTTCCCCATCCTCTTTCTCCTCATTGCTTTTGCCACTGGTCTTGGAATCGCCAATAACGTGATGATTGCCCAATATTTAGGAGCGAAAAGGGAGGAAGAAGTGGCCAGAACGGTGACCAACGCTCTTACCGTTTTCACCGTTATCGGCATCGTCACCATGGTGGTCGGTTTGCAATTCCATGAAGAGCTTCTCGAACTCATCCGCACTCCGCAAGAAATTCTCCCCCTGGCTTCTTCCTATCTCTTCATCTTCCTCTTAGGACTCCCCTTCCTTTTCGTCTACAACGCCATTAACGCTATTTTCCAGGGTATGGGTAACTCCAAAACCCCGCTTCTCCTCTTAGTGTATGCCACCATTTTGAACGTCATTTTAGATCCTATTCTCATTTTGGGGGTGGGACCTTTCCCGCGCATGGAAGTGGCTGGAGCAGCCTTAGCGACTACCATTGCCCAAGGAGTTTCGGGATTCTTGGGACTTCACTTTCTGGGCAAAACCGGATTTTTGCGGTTACGCACGAAGGGGTTTCCCTTTTCCCCACGACTGACCATGATTATGATCAAACTCGGTCTTCCTGCCGGTGTGCAACAGGTGATTCTCTCCTTAGGATTTTTGGTGATGACCACCCTTGTCAACGGCTTTGGGAAAACCGTTATCGCTGCCTTCGGTGCCGGAAGTAGAGTGGACCAATTCGCTTTCCTTCCCGCCATGACCTTCAGTTTGGCTATTTCTTCGGTAGCGGGACAAAATTTGGGAGCCTTCAATTTTCAGCGGGCCAAAGAAGTCGCTCGGTGGGGAGCAATCATCTCCTCACTCTTCGCCATTGCTATCACCACCTTCGTCTTCCTCATGACTTCTCTGCTCATCCGTATTTTCACAAATGACGAGGCAGTCGTTCATCACGGAATCGTCTACCTCCGTTTTGCAAGTTTCTCCTATCTCCCCTTGGCACTCATGTTCGCCTACAATGGTTTTCTCCGAGGTGCGGGAGACACCGTCCAGACCATGATTAATACCATTCTTACCCTCTGGGTTGTCCGCATTCCTCTCGCCAAGTTCCTCTCTTCCTTCCCCAGTTTGGGAGAGAAGGGAATATGGCTGAGTCAAATTATCGGACCGATAGCAGGGTTTCTCATCGCCTATATCTACTTTCTCACCGGGCGATGGCAGAGTAAAATCTTAGTGGGACAAGAAGCCCCTCTTAAGGCTCAGGAAGTTTGTTGTGAATCGATGAGTTCTTCGAGATAAGACACGTCGAGATGCTGAGCACAGAATTCGCTCAAACGGTCGAGTTCTTCATCAAGCTTCTCTTGCCAAGAAGGACCGTACCGAAAGAGAGGGGGTAAGCCTTTGGCGGTGCGGAGGAGGTTCAAGAAGTGCCGACGAAAGCGGGCGCTATCGAAAAGGCCATGGAGATAAGTACCGAAGACCTGTTCACCGATGGCGATCCCTTCTCCTTCTCCCTCCACGATGAAAAAGGGGCGATAGGAACGAGTTAACCTACTCCGTCCGTTATGAATCTCATAGCCCTCTACCAGGCATTCGGGATCGCTCTCCCAATATCCTCGGACCCGGCGGAGAACCTTCTCGGGATGTATTTCGGTAATCATATCCACGATACTAAGACCCTCTACTTCTCTCTGCGGCGACTCAATACCCTCCTCATCGCGGATGAGCCGCCCAAGCATCTGAAAACCCCCACAAACCCCCAAGATTTTACCTCCCTTCCTCAAGAAATGACCGACTTTTTCGGCAAAACCACGTTCTACCAGGAAAATGGTATCTTCCAAGGTATTCTTCGTACCGGGAAGAATCACCAGGTCCAAGTTTTCAAGCGAATCAAGAGGAGAAACTAAAGAGACGCTCACATCTTCCTCTAAGAGCAGCGGCTGAAAGTCGGTATAGTTGGCAAGGTGAGGAAGGGCGACGATTCCGATGTGGATCGCTTTTTCCGGAAAGGAAAGGAGAATCGGCCTTCGGTGCAGACTATCCTCTTCATCTAAGAGAAAGGAAACATAGGGTAATACTCCAAGAGCCCGCATCCCGGTGAGGCGCTCCAGTTGTTCAATCCCCGAACGTAACACTCCTTTATCACCATGGAGCTTATTAATCACGAATCCTCGTAAAAGTTCCCGCTCTCTCTCTTTGAGAAGCGCCCAAGTACCGTACAAAGAGGCAAACACCCCTCCCCGCTCGATGTCACCTACGAGAACAACTGGAGTCTTGAGGTGCAAGGCCAGGCGCATATTGGCCATATCCCTCTTGCGGAGATTAATCTCCGCTGGACTCCCCATTCCCTCTATGAGGATAAGGTCATTCTCTGCGGAGAGAGAGAGGATACTCTCAAGGATCACCTGCCACAGGAACTCTCTCTCCTTGAGCTCGGCAAAAGGGGGAATTTTTTTCCATATTTTCCCTCGCACGATCACTTGAATAGTTCCCCCTTGAGGCTTGAGGAGAATGGGGTTCATACGGCTATCGGCTTCTCGACGAGCAGCTAAAGCTTGGAGTATTTGGGCCCGGGCGATTTCCTCACCGTAAACGGTGACCCCAGAATTCAAAGACATGTTTTCCGCCTTAAAGGGAACGACGCGTCGTCCCCGGCGCAGGAAATACCGGAGTAAACCGGCGGTGATGAGACTCTTCCCTACTCCCGAGGCGGTTCCCTGAATCATCAAAAATCGACTCACTGTTACTCCTCACCGAAAACGCGCGGTTCTCGCACCATGAGTAAAAGCCACAGTAACCCCACCACATTCACCCCCAGGGCCACCCAAAAGACGGTTTCATAGCCCCAAAAGTCGGCAATTTTCCCACCGATCAAGGGAGAGAAAAAAGCGGGGAAACCGGCAAAAAAATTCCCCCACCCGAGATACAAACTCCGCTTCTCTCGCGGAGCGAAATCGAGGAGAATCGCCATTCCACCCACCGATAAGGCACTATAATTGAAACCCAAAAAGGAAAAGGCGAGAAAGAATCCTCTCCCGGTGCGCGAAAAAAGTGCGAAGAGATTACTCACCACCATCGCCACGGCACCGATGAGGAGGACGATTTTGTGACCCTTTTTATCTCCCAGTGGTCCCCAGCAAAAATTACTCAAAGCTTGGGAAACGAGGAGCACAGCATTATAACGTGCCACGAGAGCATCAGGAACACCTAATCGGGAAAGAAGGTAAACAGTATAGAACGCACCTCCCATGACCCCCAAAGCCATGAAGACTCTGACTACGAGAAAGTGGGAAAAATTACTATCCTCGCCCAAGAGATGGAGCAACGAGTTACCGGCATTCTCGCGCGGAGAAGCTTTCTTTTCCCTCTCCTCACGAGTCAAAGCAAGAAAAAAGTAAGAAATGACCATGGCCCCTGAGGCGAGAAGGAAGCAATAACCGAAATTTTGGGCAAAAGGGTAACGACGCAAAAGGTTTTCAGCAATGCGTGACCCCCATACACTCATCAGCGCTCCGATGCCATTGCCACAGGCAAAATATAACCCCCACCGGCCCCGGTGAATCACTTTGCCGATCATCTCCACCCAAACCGGACCTATGAACCCCATGGCAAAGGTAGAGGTGGCCAGAAAGAGAAACACAAGGTAGAGCGCAAGAAGAGGGCTACGTAGGGCGAGATAGAAAGAGACCAGTGCCATGCCTAAGTAAGGCAAACGTTCTAAAAGGGTAAACTTGATGATAAACGACAGTTGGTGTTCCAGGCGTTCCGAAACTTTTGCCCCCCACAGCGCAGGGACTGACCATCCCAAATAAGCAATGGCAGGAATCAAACCGATCTCAACATTGGTGGCCCCTAAGCGTTTCGCCAAGAGGGGGAGCAAAGTAGTGATCGAACCGAAAGACATGGCCAGAGAAAAAAAGGCGTAATCGAGGGAATCGAAGAAGAAATTGGCAATGTAATCTCGACGCGAAAGCACAAGCGTTCACCTAACATCACGAAGGAAATGCTTGGTATAGTAAGAAGGACTGATTTCTCGCAAGAAACGCGACGGTCGGCGTAGAGTGGTACGCGCTGAACTCGTCTCGGTAAAGAGGGGATAAGAGAGGAACAAGAAGTCTTTCGCCCGAGTACAAGCGACGTAAAAGAGTCGGCGCTCTTCTTCCACGTCTTCGGGACGATTGATGCTCTGCGCTAAGGGAAAACCCCCTTCACACAACCAGACCACAAACACACACCCCCATTCTAACCCTTTCGCCTGGTGTACCGTGGAGAGGACGATTTTTTCGTCCGGGAGTGCTCCTTCTACAATCCTTTCCGCCTCCACCTCTCCCAAGAGGGCTAACTCACTGAGAAAATCTTCGATGGAAGAATAGCGAGTGGCAAAACGAGCCAATTCTTCGACGTCCTGCAAGCGATCGCGATAATCGGCGTAGTGACGCTCCACATACTCTGCATACCCACGTTCTAAAATCATCTGAATCGCCGAAGCGGGACTCAAAGCGAGTTCTTCCAGTCGAAAGAGGGTATTGACCAAGGCTTGAAAACTCTCTTCACCGTGCACGGGAAGGAGGGCTCTCACTTCTTCCCGTTCCACCGCTCCTAAGGGATCGGGAGATTCTTTGACTACCTGCCAAATACGCTCTGCAGTGGCCTTACCAATCCCGGGATAGAGACGCAAGACTCGCTTCCATGCCAGCTCATCCAAGGGGTTAACGATGAGCTTCAAGTAGGCAACAACGTCTTTAATGTGGGCCTGCTCAAAGAAGCGAATACCGGAACGGACCATGAAGGGAATACCTCGCCGGGTAAATTCGACTTGAATTTCCATACTCTGGTAATGGGCTCGATATAAAACTGCCATATCCTCCAAACGATACCCCTCGTGACGCAACTCCAAAACGAGAGAAGCAACATACTGGGCTTGTTCAGAAACATTTTGCACCGCGATGACCACCGGTTTATTCCCTTTCCCCCGCACCGGTCGCAAGACCTTGGGAAATTGGTACTTGTTGTGGGCAATGACCGCATTAGCCAAATCCAAGATCGCGGCGGTACTCCGGTAATTGGTTTCCAGTTTATACACGGTACAATCGGGATAACGCTTGGGAAATTCCAAAATATTGGCAAAATGCGCCCCGCGAAAAGCGTAAATACTCTGGGCGTCATCACCTACCACCAAGAGATTACGATGCACCTCGGCGAGAAAATCAACGATCTCTGCCTGAATGCGATTCGTATCTTGATACTCATCCACCAAAATATGGTGAAACATGTTCCCGTATTTCTTGCGCACTCCTTGGTCCTCTCTCAAAAGCCACCACACGTACCACAAGAGATCATCAAAATCCATGACGTTGGTCTGTCGTTTCCGCTCCTGATACAAGGCGGAAAGATGGCTGATATGACTTGTCCATTCCATAAATTGGGGGCAATGCTTCGCTACGATATCCTCAATGGAGAGGAGAGTATTCCGACTGAGACTGAAAACATTCACGAGAAGGTCGGCTTTGGGGAAACGACGGTTTTTGCGGTCGATTTTCAAGTCTTCAAGACAGAGTTCCAAAACTTCCTTCTGGTCTTCCCGATCGAGAATGGTATAACTGTGATCGTAACCCACTGCGCGGGCTTCACGCCGGAGAATGAGATTACAGAGATGATGAAAGGTTCCACCCCATACCTCCTGAATACTCATCCCCAAGAGACACTCCACCCGGTGGAGCATTTCCCGCGCCGCTTTATTGGTAAAAGTAGCGAGGAAAATGGACCGCGGTGAAACACCTTCTTCGATGAGTCTCGCCACGCGATAGGTGATCGTTCGAGTTTTACCACTCCCTGCTCCGGCAATAACCAAAGTTGGCCCACCCTTAGAGAAAACTACCTGCTTTTGTTCCTCGTTGAGTTCTTGATCGTAATCAAGGAATGTCGTCGCCACCATTTTCCCTCCCAGTTCTCATTTCCGACAAAAGCTGCCACAGCTCTTGAGTTTCAAAGAGATACACGCGATTACAAAAGGCACAACGGACCTCTCCTCTCTTCTCTTCCTGGAGAAGTTTAGTGAGGTCTTCTTGCCCTAAAAGGATGAGCGCCCGCCTTGCCCGTTCTTGAGAGCAAAAACAGTGGTAACGCAAAACATTCTTTCCCACCACCCGATAGGGAAGACCGCGGAGGAGCGAGGCGAGAATGTCTTCTGGGCCTCGTCCAGCAAAAAGCTCGAAGCTCACCGGCTCAAGTCGAGTGATGTTCTCCTCCAACTGCTCAATAATACCTGCCTCGGTACCGGAAGGGGTGTGAACGATAAATCCTCCCGCGGAGAGCACTTCACCGGTTTCACTCACATACACCCCAGCGCTACAAGCGGAAGGGAGTTGCTCAGAAAGAGTGAAATAGTAGGCAAGATCATAGGCAATCCCCCCACGAGGCATGGTAATACTCCCTATCGATGGCTCTACCCATCCTAAATCCCGCACCACCACAAGCTGTGAGCCGGCTCCCACTGCCTCTTCCACGTTGAGTTTACCATCGTGACGAGGCGCAACCACAACCTGAGGTTCAGAGACATATCCTCGCACTTCTCCCTTCCCATTGCTCTGGACGAAAATTCTTTGGAGAGGCCCAAGACAGCAAATCTGTAAGGAAATCCGCTGGTTTTCGGAGAGCATCACTCCCATGATGCCCCCCAAGGTCAAGGCCCGTCCCAATGAAGCCGTAGCCACCGGATTGGTACCGTGCAAACGGCGCGCCCCCTCAACCAAGCTCGTAGAAGAGGCTACGTATGCTACCACCAAGGTTCTTTCCACCATCGCCCGGACAACGTAATCGTTCCTCTTCGCCACGTCTTACTCTCCCTGAAAAGCGTACATTCCCATAGTCACTAAGAAGAACAAAAAGAGTACAAACGAATCATGGGTAAAAAAAGAATCCCCCCATCCTGCATATCTTAACACATTGAGGTAAGCAATACTCCAAAGAAAACTCCCGAATAAGGCACTGACCAGCTGTAAAACGGCGCGGTTCATGCAGGCTAAACCCCCAACCACCGCGCCGAGGATCCACCCCTCCCGGGGAATGCGCATGAGAATCCGAAGGAGTTCCACCTCCTCTACCCAACGTCCCAAAAGGAGCGAAAAATTCACTATCAACCACACGCCGAGCATCAATCTCCCCAATCTCTCTCCCCTCGGCCAGAGAGCGACGAGCAAAGCTACGACCAAAGCGATCAAACCCCACGGTTTCCAGAGCTTCTCCTCTCCGAAGGAAAAACGAGTCCCATTTTCCCCCTGCCAACTCCCCGAGGTGACCATGGTGGCAAGAGAGAGCACCACACAGAAAGAAGCGACAAAGAAGAGTACGCGACGCCACTTCCAACCCCAAAACCCAATCACCACTCCTCCCAGGAGGAAAACTATTATACCCAACCAAGCCGACCAACGTTCTATTTCCGCAAGCCACACTTCAAGAAACACCGTTTCCCTCCTCAAGCCACTTGAGTATGAGTGTCGCCGCATGTGCCGACACACGGGCCAAAATGGTTTCTACCTCTTCCACTCTTTCAACCGGCACTGCTTCCTCCCGCTCGCGGTTCACAAGCACTCCGCAGAGCGCTCCTGCCTTCAATCCAAATACCCGGGCTACGGTAAAAAGGGTGGCGATTTCCATCTCATAGTTCAAAACTCCTAATTTTTGCCACTCGGCGAAACTTCCGCGGAGAGCACGCGGCACATAGCCCGTAAAGGTGTCATATCGCTCTTGACCGGGATAAAAGGTAGCCGAAGAACAAGTAATGCCAAGATGGTACCGGCATCCCATCTCGTTACAGGCTTTCTTCAGTAACCAAAGCAGAGTATAATCACTACACGCTGGATAGGCAAGAGGCGCATAGTGTTCGGAAACCCCATCGAGACGTACCGCCCCTTCACTTACAATCAGGTCTCCAACCTCTATATGTTCTTGAATCGCTCCGCAGGTTCCCACGCGGAGAAAGATTTGTACCCCCATGCGGGCTAATTCTTCGAGGAGGATACTGAGTGATGATCCACCGATACCAGAGGAAACGACCAGAATTTTTCCCACCGCATTGTAGGCTAAAACCGTCCTAAATTCGCGATGGAAGGCTAATTCTTGCCACTCTCCAAATGCCTGAGCGATTTTCGTACACCGCTCCGGAGCACCGGGAATTAACGCAAGCCGAACTCCCTGGAGATCCTCTTCTCGTAAAGCTAAATGATAGGCATAGTATCCCATAGACTTCACCTCTTTCTTATTTTCGGCTAAAATAGGGAAAAGAGAAAGGGGGGAGAGTCATCGAGAACAGATGTTTTTTAACCTTTGCCGATGGACAAACAATTCAGGTTCAACCGGGGGAAACACTGAAAACGGTGGTGGAGCGGTATTTCCCCGACCGATACCGCGATATTCTCGTAGCTCAATTCAACGGCGATTTAGTCGACTTAAACACTCCGGTGGGAGGAGGAGGGAAGGTAACCTTTTTTGATTTCTCCCATCCTGAAGGAAGGAGAACGTACCTACGAACCTTACTCTTCCTCTTGAGCTTTGCCCTCTACCGGATGTTTCCTCATCTGCGTTTCAAAGTTCTCCACTCCATCGGTGAAGGAATTTTCTGTCAATTAGAAGAAGGAGAGAAACTCTCCCCCGAAGCCTTACAAAAGGTAGAGGATTTTATGCGTCAAACCGTTACCCGCGATCTTCCCCTTCTCCACGAAGTGATGAGTTGGGAAAATCTCATTTCCCTTTACAGCCAAAAAGACCGAGAGGATGTGGTACGCCTCCTCCGTTACTGGAGAACACCTTTCATCACCGTGTATCACTTGGAAGACTTCTACGATCACTACTACGGACCCTTGTGTCCCAGTACCGGATACCTCAAAAATTTCGGCTTTGTCTTAGTGCCGCCAGGTTTTATCGTCCAATTCCCCAATCCCCAAGAACCGGATCGTCTGCCTCCCTACGTTTTCCGTCCCAAATTATTCCATACCTTCCAAGAGGCAGCCCAATGGGGCAAAATCATGGCCATTGAAAATGTTGGCGAACTCAATGAAGCTATTGCTCGTGGGGAGGGCAAAGAGATTATTTCCATTGCCGAAGCCCTGCACGAAAAGAAAATTGCCCAAATTGCCGACCTCATCACCCAGAAAAAGGGGGCGGTTCGGCTCGTCCTCATTGCCGGGCCATCCTCGTCGGGAAAAACCACTTTCTCGCGTCGCCTCTATACCCAACTGCGGGTCAACGGTTGGAAACCTCTCACCATTTCTTTGGACGATTATTTCCGTTCCCGCCATGAGCTCAACGAAGAGGCCGATAATTACGAAAAACCGGAGGCTTTAGACTTAGAGCTCTTTGAGCACCACATGTACGCCCTCCTCCGTGGAGAGGAAGTGGAAGTTCCCCGCTACAACTTCATTACCGGTTCTCGCGAGCCCAAGGGGACGAAGAGCAAATTGGAAAAGGATGGGATTATTCTCGTGGAAGGGCTCCATGCCCTCAACTCCCGACTGAACCGATACATTCCCGAGGAGCACGCTTTCAAAATCTACGTCAGTGCCATCACCCAACTCAATATCGATGACCACAACCGAATTTCCACCACCGACTGCCGTCTCATCCGTCGCATGGTGCGCGATAGCCAATTCCGGGGGAGTAACGCCGAGAGCGTTTTTGCTACCTGGAAGATGGTCCGCCAAGGAGAAGAAGAGTACATTTTTCCTTACCAGGAAGAGGCCGATGTCATGTTTAACTCTTCTTTGATTTACGAATTGTGCGTACTTCGCCAGTATGCCGAACCTCTCCTTCGGGCCATCACTCCCGGAAACCCAGCCTATCTCGAGGCCTACCGCTTATATGCCTTTTTAAATCACTTCATGCTCCTCAATCCGTCTTTTGTCCCTTCCAATTCCATTTTACGAGAATTCATCGGGTAGGAGATTGGGTCGCCCTCTTTTCCGCTTCTTCAAGGAGAATGAGAGCTGAGCGAAGCAAGGTTTCCGCCTTTTCATCGACCACTAAATTGCCTTGTCGGAGAGCACTTACTTTCTCCACCAGAGTATCGAGCACCGTCTCGCGCCGTTTCACCGAGGAGACGGCTACCTTGATTTCCCTTGCACGCAGGTCGAAGTGGTCACCGAGCTGGGGTACATAGACTTCGTAGCCTTCATGAGCGAGCAAACGGGTTAATCCCTCGACGATGCTATTCTCTCCGTGGGTGACAAGAAAAGTCGGTCGGTGTTTGAAGTAGTGTGCCCAACGGAGCAAATCCCCTTGATCGGCGTGGGCGGAAAAACCGTTAACGGTGGATATTTTTGCCCGCACTGCTATTTCCTCATCCATGATCTTCACTTTTTTCACTCCATCGACCAAGAGCCTCCCCAAAGTCCCTTGCGCTTGAAAACCGACAAAAATGACCCGTGTCGATTCTTTATAGAGATTGTGTTTCAGGTGATGAACGATACGTCCTCCGGAGCACATACCACTCCCGGCGATGATGATGGCATGATCGATGTCGTTGAGCGCTTTGGAGTCAAGAGGAGTGGTGACATACTGCAAATGGGGCACCACGAAGGGATTTTGTTCTTCTAAGTTGAGTTTCTGGATTTCGCCGGCGAAGAGATGTCGATACTTGAGGTAAATGTTGGTGGTTTTATTTCCCATAGGACTATCGAAAAAGATGGGGCAACGGGAAGAGAAGATGTCCTGGAGCAAGAAAAGCTCGTACAGAATTCTCTGGGCGCGGTCCACTACAAAAGAGGGGATGAGGATCTTGCCACCGGTTTGTAACGCCTCTTCAATCACCTCTCGGAACTCTTCGCGGGTGTCTTGTAAACTCCGATGAAGGCGGTCACCATAGGTGGACTCAATCACCACGAAATCGGCTTCCTCGATAACTGGAGGAGAACCCTCCATGACGTTGTAGAAAGGGCCGATGTCTCCAGAGAAAACTACCTTGACCCCTTCTGCCCACACTTCGAGCGTCGCTGCCCCTAAAATGTGGGCGGCATTGCGAAAAACGAACTCCACTCCCTTCTCGGAAACGAGCTCATCATACGCAACCGGCTCAAAGAGCTGTAAAGCTTTTGCCACTTCCTCCTCGCCAAAAAGAGGGGTAACTTCCGGTTTTCCCGCTCGTCTATTCTTCCGATTGAGCCTTTCTGCCTCCTCGGACATGAGCTTTACGGTGTCAAGCCAAAGAATTTCACAGAGTTCAATGGTAGGAAGGGTAGCGTAGATTTTCCCTTGGAAGCCTTGTTTCACAAGGAGCGGAATTCTCCCCGAATGGTCAAGATGAGCATGGGTGAGGAGAAGAAAGGTAATATTTGCAGGAACGAAGGGAAAGGGAGCGTAAGTGTTTTCCTCCTCCTTTCCCTGGAAAATACCACAATCGACAAGAAACGCACTCTTCGTCGTGGTCAAAAGGTAACACGAACCGGTCACCCCACGCGCAGCACCCAAAAAGGTGATTTCCATCTCTTTCATCCTTCCTTTCCCTCAAGCAACTTGCGTAAAAAATCCCGCATCGGAGCGGCAAATTCTTCTCTCTGCAGCGCAAAGGCCACATTAGCCTTGAGATAGCTCTCCTTATCTCCCACCCCAAAATGTTGCCCTACAAAACGATAGGCGTAGATACGCTCTTTCCGTAGGATCTCCCGCAGAGCATCGGTGAGCTGAATTTCCCCACCTTTACCGGGGGCGATGTTCTCGATAATCGCAAAAAGTGACGGCTTTATAAGATAACGACCTACAATAGCTAAATTCGACGGTGCTTCGGCAAGGGAGGGTTTCTCAATTAGGTCTTCAACCTCATAGAGGGAGGGGGCAATTTCCCTCCCTTTGATAATTCCCCACTGAGAAACCTCTTCATGAGGAACGGGCATCACCGCAAGGTACAAAGCCGGTTCCTCAGCATAAAGCTCAAGCATTTGCGCAAGGCACGGTTTTTCTGCCACCACAATATCATCGGCCAAAAGAATTGCGAAGGCTTCATCACCCACAAAACCTCGCGCCCGGAGCACTGCATCTCCCAAACCTCGAGGGAGTTTTTGGCGTACGTAGTAGATATCCACTGCGTCGACTACCCGGCGAATTTCCTCCAATAATTTTTCCCGCCCTTTATTGTGCAGCTCGTTTTCCAATTCCACCGCGTAATCGAAATAATCTTCAATCGCCCGCTTCCCTCGACCGGTGACAAAGAGAATACTCTCAATCCCCGACGCTACTGCCTCCTCTACTACGTACTGGACCGCCGGCTTATCAACCAAGGGAAGCATTTCCTTGGGCTGGGTTTTGGTCACCGGAAGGAGTCGGGTACCAAAACCGGCCACGGGAATGACCGCTTTGGTAATGCGATTATCCATGAATGCTCTCCTTTCTCTGCATGGAATAGAGGAGGAAAAGTAATACCCCCACCCCTAAAAGGTAGTCTCCGACACTGACCACGAAAAAACGGCGAAAGAGGAGGGAAAAGTACGGTAAAATGTCGGCAAGAAAGGTGAAGCGAGAATGCACACCGATGGCCACATACTCAGGGTAGCTCCCTCGTTCTAAACTCCGCACCAGATTCTCTAAGCGGAGGCGTTGCGCCAAAGTCACACTTACCGGCATTTTCCCTCCATTGAGAGCCATGACCACCATATTGCACAATGACCCTATGGCGATCCAAAGCATACCGTAGAGCTTACGGTTGAAAAGGGCTCCGAGGAGAACCACCCCCATACTGAGGAGGTGCCATACAGGCGCACCCCAGAGATTGGTTTGCAAAAAAAAGAGTTTAGCCCCAAAACCCACAAACACCAACCACAGAAAAGAGAAACGGGTGTGGGAAAGATTGGACAGTCGCCCTCCACGCCACCACCCCAAAAGGAGTCCGAGGAGAATGAAATCAACCAACATTTGGTTCCCATCCTTTTTCGGCGATGATTTCTTTGAGCAGAGCAAAAATTTGAGGATCGAAATGACCCTTCTCTTCGTTTTCCATAATCATCAAGGCCTCTTCGACGGTATACGCCGGACGGTACGGTCGTGCCGAAGTAAGGGCATCAAACACATCGGCAACCGCCACAATTTTGGCTTCTAAGGGGATTTGCTCACCCTCCTTCCCGTGGGGATAACCCCGACCATCACATCGTTCGTGATGCGCCAAAATGATGTCCGCAACTCGCTCTAAAAAATCAATACCCTCTACAATGCGATGCCCGATAACCGGGTGATTCTGAATGAGCCGATACTCTTCTTCCGTCAAGCGACCGTTTTTCCCTAAAATTGCATCGGCAACTCCGATTTTTCCCACATCGTGGAGGATGGCTGCGTATTCAAGAATTTCCCTTTGCTTCTCGGACAGACGGATTTTTTCGGCCAGGGCGGTCGCAAGCCAGGCAACCCGCGCCGAATGACCTTGAGTATAAGGGTCTTTGGCATCTACCGCCGAAGTGAGAGCTCGCAAAAGTTCCATGTGCATCTTTTTGGTATCCGCGAAGAGTTTAAAAGAGTAACGGGCTACCATGAGAGGAAAAAAGAAGAGCACCATTCCTACAAACCCAACTTGAATGTATACAAAATAGAGTAAGAGCGATAGAGGAAAGAGGGCAAAATACTGGATGAAAATACCGTTCACGTCCTTCCTCCACAAGGATCGGAAGGGAATACGCTTCTGTAAAGCTACCACTCCCATTACTAAAGAGGCATTGGAAAAGAAAAACGCCAGAATAGACCCCACAATCGCCACGTAGAAATGGTAATCATGCCACATAAACTCGTAGGTATACCCTCCGAGAAGCTTGAAAACCATTCCCGAGAGAAAAGCAGAAATGGCAAATTGAGCGCCATTGAAGAGACTTCCATGCCATTTCCCCTGCAAAGTTGCACAGGTTATCGCACCAAATGCTACGACGGCTGCTACAAAAGGAGAGGTCAGGAGGATACTTGCATACACCAAGGCGAAACTCACCGATACCGCAGCCTTATCCGGAAGATACACCGGAACCAGCTCAGCGATGAAAGTCAGTACTGAAAAAGTCAACAAAATAAATCCCTGTGAAGGAAAATGAACCCGCCACAATGAATATATAAAAATCGCTACCCCCACCGCGATGACACTTGCGAGATAGACATGGAAGCTCCTACTCGACACCTTTTTCTTCATTCCTACACCAAAACAGGGTAGGCCAAGGTATTAGCCTATTAAGGCCTCCAAGTGAAACCGGCGCCGCTGGCTAACACAATAGCCAGAAGACCAAGAAGGATACTCATGACCTTCGCCATTTCCGCATACCCTCCTTCTTTTCTTTTCTCATCCCCTTCCGCTCTGTGGAGATGGAACACCGCTCCGCTTCGATTGGAACTCTTTACCTTGACCCACCCTGTTCTCCCTCTACGTATTCCTTGTAAAAGGTCAGTTTGCGATTCACGGCATCGAGCGTCGCCCGAGCTACTGCCTCATAGGCATCATCCCGCACCAAGGCAGAACCAACCAGCATCTCTCCTCCTCTTTTCATTCCCCGATATTCTACGAATACCAAGACAACCTCCGCTTCTTGCAGGCGGTGGAGGGAAACGCTATTCACCGCAAAGGTCGGCCCTCCTAACATCTGATTGATGCACTCCATGGTCGCACAGGCGATGAGAAAGTTGTAATTTTTGGTCCGCAGAGTACTGTCGCTCCCATTTCCCCGGCATATTTTATCCCGCAACTTCACTTCTACTTCCACTTGCACTGTGTCCATGCTCTTCCGCCAGTTGATACTCCACAACACCGGACGCACCAGAAAACGTTCCTCTTCTTCTCCAACGTCGAAAGTGACTACGCTCACCTTTTTGTGATCGATGCCTAAGTTGAATTTCGCCTGGAGCAGAGTTTCAATATCCCGAACTAAAAGTTTGGGCGGCTTCGACGGCCGGGAGAGAACGTGAATTTCCTCAATAGTATCACTTCCCACTACTTTGGCCTGCAACACTCCCTCAATGCACTCGATGGCCTTTTCAATCGCTCCAAGATCAAAAGGAGGAGACATGCCCTTCCCTCCTAATAGATGGGATCGATGAGACCGTAATCTCCTTCTCCTCTCCGGTAGACTACCTGTACTTTATCGCGGTCGATATCTTTAAACACGAAAAAACTATGACCTAAAAGTTCCATTTGCAATATGGCATCTTCCACGCTCATCGGACGAAGGACAAATTCTTTGACCCGTACAATTTTATCGAGTACGACCTCAGAGCCTTTGACTTCTTCTACCATCTCTCCAACTACTAACCCTTCTTTTTTCAGCACCCCTCGTCGCTCTAATTTCTCCTTGTATTTCTTGACTTGCCTCTCCAATTTGTCCATCACTTCATCAAAAGCAGAGCGCCACTCTGAACCAATTCCCTCTCCCCGAATAATCACCCCACTGGCTGATAGAGTGACTTCCACCTTCACCCGTCCTCTTTCCAAGCGAAAATTCACCGTGGCATCCAACAAGCGATGGAAAAAACGCTCTAATTTAGATAACTTTTTAGTCACATAATCTTGAATTGAGGTGGTAATTTCCACGTTCCTTCCTCGGACTACTATTTCCATGGTATTCGCCCCCTTTCACTCCGAAAATAGCGCTTCTTTACGGATTACTTTCTGTAGCTCTCGTGCCTTCTCGAGTTCAAAGATTCCCGCCCCAGGACACAAAGTATTGGCTAAACCACAAGCTGTGGCGAAAACGATTGCTTCTTCCACGCTTTTACCCCATGCTAATGTTTGCACCAATACCCCAACTAAGGTGTCTCCCGAACCAATGAAATAGTGTCCCGCCACCTCGCTCTCCGCGGTTACTCTCCATAGCTTTCCTCCACATCCTACGAGAAGACCTCGCGCACCATCAGAAAGTACGACGAGTTCAACACCCTTATGGAGAAAGGCGTAAACCGCCCTCCGCTTATCCTCCCAAGAGGAGATGGGAAACGCTAAAACTTCTTCCGCTTCTTTTACATTAGGTTTTACCATAAAAGGAGAAAAATTTAAAGCCTGACGGAGAAATTCCCCGGAAGAGTCGACGATGCTCCTTACCCCTTTGTGCCGCGCCAGGAGAACGAGTTGAGCATAGAAATCCACTCGAAGACCGGGAGGTAACGACCCGGAGAGGACCAAATAATCACCTGGAACGAGGTGCTCTTCTAAAAACCTCCGCAATCCTATTTCCTCTACCATCGTGACGAGAGGACCAGGCTCATTCAATACCGTGTGCCTCTTCTTTCCTTCCTCGTGGATGATGGTGGTGATCCTCGTCTCTCCCTCCGCAGCCCAGGCGCGGAAGGTGAATGCCTCTTGCGCAAGACCTCTTCCAATTTTCTCTCCCGTCATCCCTCCCAAAAAGAGGAGGAGGAGTGCCTCACCTCCGATACTCCTCATGGCTCGAACCACATTGATCCCCTTGCCCGCCACAACTTCCTGCACTCGTTCTACTCGATTCACTCCATCAAGCTCCATCTCTCCGAGAATCAACATACGATCGAGAGCAGGGTTCGGACAGACCACGTAAATCAATGAGGATTCTCCTCCATAAAAATTTCTACTTCTTCCTGAGTAGGTAAAGCAGGAATCGCTCCTTTCTTAGTGGTCGTCAATGCACCTACGGCATTAGCACGCAACGCCGCATAGTAGAGGGCATCCTGTGGAACGCTCCGACCATCACGCAAGTCTTTCCAGAACATATACAGGGAACTCAGTAAACCGGCCACAAAGCCATCCCCCGCACCGGTGGTATCGACTACCGGCACCGTAAAGCCGGGTATCTCGATTCGCTTCCTATGGGTAAGAATGAGACATCCTCTCTTTCCTAAGGTTACGGTAATGAGAGCACGGGTAAAACGTCTTTCCAAGAATTCTAAGGCTTGGTTGACCAGGGTGGTATCGGCCAAAAACATAGCTTCTTCTTCGTTAACCTTGAGAATATGAGCCCGATCGGCGGTGTCGAGCATGCGCGAGCGAGCTTCTTCCAGATTTTTCCATAAGGCGGGGCGCAGGTTCGGATCAAAAGAAATGAGGCAGCCATGTTTTTCGGCCAAGGAAAGGGCACGCAAGGTAGCACTACAGGCAGGCTCGTGGGTCATAGTGATGGAACCACAATGGAAGACTCCACTGGAACGGAAAATTTCTTCATCAATGTCCCCTTGGTCAAGGAGCATATCAGCGCCGGGATCGCGATAGAAGACGAAATCCCGCTCTCCCTCTTTGGTGAGAGAAACAAAAGCCAGGGTAGTTTTGGCCTTTTCAGTAGCGGTGAGGAAAGACACCCGTACCCCGTTTCTCATCAGGGTTTCGCGCAAAAAATCACCGAAGGCGTCCTTGCCCACCTTACCGATAAAATAAGTCTCAATACCCAATTTCGCTAAGCCCACGGCCACATTGGCCGGAGCCCCCCCTGGAGCCTTTTCAAATCCGGGAGCCTCTTTGAGGGTCACTCCACTCATCGTGGAAACGAAATCGATGAGCAATTCTCCCAAACAAATCGCCCGCTTCTCCACATCCATCACCTCAGCTCACCGGGCAACCCGACGGTAAAAAGGTCGTAATACCGGATAGAGATCGCGATATATTTGGTATAGGCGTTCATACTCTTTGACGAGTTCCCCGTCAGGCATAACCGTTTCGGTCACTTTCACAGCCTGCCGACAGGCATCTTCAACCGAGGAAAAGGCTTTGTTGCCCACTCCGGCAAGGAGTGCTGCACCAAAAGCTGGGCCCTCGTCAACAAGGAGGAGTGAGAGCGGCACTTGATATACGGCGGCTTGGATTTTGCGCCATAGACCACTGCGAGCGCCTCCACCAATGGCACGGACTTCTTCAATCGGTATCTCCATTCCCCGGATAATCTCAAAGGAATCACGCATACCGAGGGTGACTCCTTCTAAGACAGCCCGTACCATCTCGTTCTTGCGGTGTTTCAGCGTTAACCCAAAGAACACTCCTCGCGCGTAAGGATCGGCATGAGGAGTTCTCTCCCCGGTAAGGTAGGGGAGGAAAATGAGTCCTTCCGCTCCCGGGAGAGCCTTCTCTGCTTCTTGGGAGAGCAGTTCATAGGGGTCTTTCCCGAGGAGCATGGCAACCTCTTTCTCTTCACTCCCTAAGGCATCGCGAAACCACCGGAGCGACCCCCCTGCAGAGAGCATGACTCCCATCACATGCCACTTTCCCGGTACGGCGTGACAAAAAGTATGTACTCTCCCCCGCTCATCGACTTTCACTTCTTCACTAAAGGCGAAAACTACCCCCGAAGTCCCCAAACTTGCCGAAACCAACCCGGGTTTGACGATTCCCGTACCAATCGCCCCCGCAGCGTTGTCTCCTCCTCCGGCAACCACCACCACTTTTTCCCGGAAACCGAATTTTTTGCCAATTTCTGGTCGCACGTATCCGGTAACTTCAGGCGACTCAAAGGAGGGCGCAAACCAGGAAAGGGAATATCCCAAAGCAGAGATAATCTCTTCTGACCACTTCCGACGAGGAACGTCAAAGAGAGAAGTTCCTGAGGCATCGGAAACATCGGTGGCGAATTCTCCAATGAGACAGAAACGAATGTAATCTTTGGGAAGTAAAACCTTGGCAATCTTTTGGTAGATCTCAGGTTCGTTATTCTTGACCCACTGAATTTTTGGCGCAGTAAAGCCGGCTAAAACCGGATTACAGTTAATCGCCATGATTCTCTCTTCACCGACGATTCGGGTAATCTCCTCACACTCTAAGGCAGTACGCTGATCGCACCACAGAATCGCCGGACGAAGCACCTCATAATGCGCGTCCAAGAACACCGAGCCATGCATTTGACCGGTAAGTCCAATGCCCGCAATTTTCTGAGGATCAATCTCCGAAGAACGCAACACTTTTTCCATCGCCTTCAAGGTCCCCTGCCACCAATCGAGAGGGTTCTGCTCGGCCCAATTGGGACGGGGCGTGTAGAGAGGATATTCCTCTACCGCTCGACCAATGAGCTTCCCGTTCTCATCAACTAAGACGATCTTACATCCGGTGGTTCCTACATCAATACCCAAAAAATACTCCATGATCCTCCCTCCTTTGTCTCTCTTCTTATAGAATGAGGGCAAATGGTTCCTCAAGAAGGGTTTTGAAGTACTGCATGAATTGAGCTGCCAGGGCACCATCGATCAGTCGATGGTCGCAGGACAGAGTGAGATCGATACTATACAGAGCGATAACGGCATCGTCACGTACCCAAGGTTTTTTACGCAGAGCCCCACAGGCTAAAATCGCCGATTCCGGAGGATTGATAATCGCGGTAAACGAATCGGTGCCGAACATGCCTAAATTGGAGATGGTAAAGGTACCTCCAGAAACCTCTTCCGGTGACAATTTTCCGGTCTTAGCCTTTTCGGTGAGATCACGTAACTCGGAGACAATCTGGGCTAAACCCTTTTCTTGCACTCTTTTAATCACTGGGACAATCAATCCCTCTTCTAAAGCCACGGCTACACCGATATTCACGTCCGTATGAAAGACAATTTCTTCGCCCAGGAGAGAAGCATTGAGGAGTGGGTATTTTTCTAATGCCTTGGCCACTATTTTCACCAAGAGGTCGGTGTAGGAGAGACGGGCATGCACTTGTTGTTCGATGATGGGGAGCAATCGCTCGCGCATTCGCACTAACTCTTCAGCCACCACCTCTTGACGGAGGAAAAAGTGGGGCTTGGTTTGGAAGCTCTCCGTAAGCCGCTCAGCAATGATTTTACGCATGCGAGAAAGGGGCACTCGTCGCGTTTCACCAGCAGTAGCAGAGACTCTTTCTCTCTCGGGAACCTTTTCAACCTTCTCTTCCTCCCTCGCTTTCGCTTCTTCTAATCTGAGTCGCTCTCGCTCCACATCCTCTTTGACAATCCGACCTTGCGGACCAGTTCCCCGGAGGGTAGCAAGATCAATACCGTACTCTTGAGCCAAACGGCGGGCTAAGGGTGAGGCCTTGATGCGCTCTTCTTTTCCTTCCCCTACCAGTTGAGCCACTTGCTTTTCCTCTATTCTTTCCTCTTTCCTCACTTCCTGGACTTCAGGTGTTCCTTTCTTTTCCTCTTCGGTAACAGTTTCCCCAGCTTCACCGATATAGGCAACCGTCTCGGTGATGGGAACCGTAGCCCCTGCAGGGTACAAGATTTTCAAAACTACTCCTGAGGCGGGTGATTCAACTTCCATATTCACCTTGTCGGTGGCCACTTCAAAGAGTACATCCCCTTTTTCTACCCGCTCCCCCTCTTTTACCAACCATCGGTTGATCACTCCTTCTTCCATGGTTAAGCCAAGTTTGGGCATAATGACCTTCTTAGCCATCATAGACACCCCTTTCCTGTGCCAAGCTCATCACTTTTCTTATGTCAACCCGCAGAGGACCGGTATTTTCTAATCGAATCCGCCACGCTTCCCCCTGCCGCACCGATACCTCTCGTTCCCCATCCAAAGCCAGAATTCCCTCTTGTCCATCGAGGACTGCTTCCTGACCTACACTAAGCAAGGTAAACTTTTTGACTGGCATTACCGTGACAAGACCAGGAGCCAAAGGAACCTTCACCTTGACCCCCGGCTCTCCCAATTCTACATAGGCACCAAATGGATTAGAAGGAGTGATGTGGGCAATTCTCCCTACTAAAGCGCTCAGGCCGATAGCCCAAGGACTCCCTTGAGTGACCACCACTGCCCGTACCGTCTCCGGCTCCCAAACGGCTTTGGTGCCCAAGGTTTTCGTCGTAACCAAAACGACATCCACCAAAGCAATATCCACTTCTCTCTGTCCTTGCACACAGCGCAAAATTTTACTCTGCTCCACCACTTCTTCTTGAGGAACTTCGCCGTTCAAAAAAAATCCCAAAGCCATACCAGCAATAGTCGGCTCCACCGAATCGGCGAAAACGTTGTTGGTCCCCCCAGAAACGGGAAAGAGGGGAACGGCTTGACTTTCTTTGGCCACTAAACGATTGGTCCCGTCTCCCCCCAATACCAATAATGCCTCTACCCCCTCTTCCACCGCCCAAGCGGTGAAACGAAGCGTATCGCTCGCTTCTCCCAAAACGGTGATCGGTGCTTGCCGAAGAGAAAGGTGGGTGAAAAGTGAGCCAACCTCGTCCTTGACCGTCCCCAAAAGATCGTACGGGTCAGGCATATAAATGACTTCGGTAGGTTCCCTGACCACACTTTCCAAACCCACGAGCATACGAATAGTGTAATGGATTTTTTCTCGGTTTCCAAACACCGAGCCATACGCAACGAGTCTTCGGATATCCTTGCCTGCTAAGGGATTGACTACCAGTCCGATGCGATGCAGGATTAATGAACCTCCTGTCCTCCGGTGACGTTGATGGCTTGTCCGGTCATGTAATCGGAGCATGAAGAAGCGAGAAATACAGCTACATTGGCCACATCTTCTACCGTACATTCTCTCCCCAAGGGAACCTTTTCCACGTATATTTTCCGCACTTGCTCAGGGGGAACACCTAATTTCCGGGAATACTCTTTATCCAAGAGATCCCACATCGGGGTAGAAAAAACGTTGCCGGGACAGATGGCGTTCACGTTAATTTGAAAAGGAGCTAAGTCCATGGCCGCGCTCTGCGTTAAGCCGATGATTCCGAATTTGGAAGCAGAGTAAGCACCCAGCCATAAGCCCCCTCTTTTCCCAGATTTCGAGCTAATGCTAATAATTTTTCCTCTTTTCTGTGATACCATGTACTTCGCTACTTCGCGAATACAGAGGAATGTTCCCTTGAGATTCACGTTCAGGATAGCGTCCCAAGTTTCTTCCGGTACTTCAGTAATGAAATGCGCCTTAATAATCCCTGCAGAGTTGACCAAGATATCGATTCTTCCCCATCGCTCAAAGACCCGACGAGCCATTTCCGCAACTTCTTCCGCTTTGGTAACATCGACCCGAATGGCCATTCCTTCTCGTCCCAAAGCTTCGATTTCTCGAACGGTTTCCATGGCTCCTTTCTCGTTCAGGTCACAACAGGAAACATGAGCTCCTTCCTGAGCAAAACGAACGGCAATTCCTTTACCAATACCCGAAGCCGCACCGGTCACAATGGCGATTTTGCCTCTCAAGGGTTGTAGATCCATACATTCCTCACCTCTTTTCCTCCATCGCGATAACCGCTTTGAGGGCTTGTCCCGTACGGACGAGTTCAATCCCCTCCATTAACTTTTCCAAGGGCAGAACGTGGGTGATCAAGCTTTTCGCATCCACCCGGCGAGCGTGAATGAGCTTCGCTGCCTCTTCGTACTGCGAAGCATGAGAGGCAAACACACCGAATACCCCCACTTCCTTGTAATGGACGATGTTACTATTGAAGAGAATAGTGGGTTTGTCTTTGGGCAGACCCCCGAACAAACTGATTCTCCCTCGCGGGGCAACGAGCTCAAGCGCCTGTTCCTGGGCGGTTCCCGAAGAAGCTGCAACGATCACGACATCCACACCCAAATTCCCGGTTAATTCCCTAATCCGGCTCTTCAAGTCTTCCTTGGCCGAATGAATATATACATCTGCTCCGGCACGTTGGGCAAGTTGTAAACGCTCTCCGGAAAGGTCGGCAAGAAAGATTTTTCCTGCTCCCTGATTCTTCGCCATGGCTACATGCATACAGCCGATCGGACCGGCACCGATGATGAGAACCGTCTCCCCCAATCCGACGCGGAGGTAAGACTGACCATTGATGACACACGACAAGGGTTCAATCAAACTCGCTTCCAAGAGATCGATGTCGGGAGGGAGAACCAACAAGTTACCCCGATCCACTCCTACTTTGGGCATCTTCATGTACTCCGCAAAACCACCGGGGTAATCATAGCCAATGTACTTTTGCTCCGGACAGAGGTTCTGCCAACCTCTCCGACAGTAGGAACAGCGACCACAAGAAATAACGGTAATCACCGCCACTTTATCTCCAACCTGGTATCCCGTTACTCCTTTCCCCACCTCCACGATCTCACCCGCAATTTCGTGACCGGTAATTTGGGGAGGAACGACATGAGTATGTCCGTGTTGAAAAATACGGACATCCGTCCCACAAATCGCACACGCCGCCACACGAATTAAAACTTCACCTTCGGCCACTTGAGGTCGGTCAACTTCTCTCACTTCTATCTTTCCCGGACCAAGGAAAAAAGCCGCTTTCACTTCACTCTTCTCCTTTCAAAATGTGATTGCGCAGGGCAGGGTAAATACGCCGATACACAGCAAATCTTTCCTCGTAAAGGAGGGAACGCTCCGGATGCGGTTCATACACCTCCTTGACCTTGACCAAGTCATCGATGAGCTGGGCAAAATCGGGTATTCTCTCTACCGCCTTACGACCTAAGAGTGCCGCTCCAAAACACGCTGCTTCCGAGACCGAAAGGGTCTCTACCGGCACTCCATACATATCGGCCTTGAGTTGTAGCCACACCGGGCTCTTCGCTCCCCCACCAATAGCCCGCAACCGCTCTACCTTTACCCCTGCTTCACTCAGGAGTTTCAAATTGAGTTTCATCTCATAGCTCACCCCCTCGAGGAGGGCTTTCACGAATTCCCCGCGAGTGGTCTCAAGACGTAAACCGACCACTACTCCCAGAGACTGGGAATCGCAGTAAGGTGTTCCCGTGGTGGTAAAATGGGGTAAGACCCACAGAGAAGTAGGATGTTCCGGGAGGGAGGAGAGAATGAGGTCATAAACATCGCGCTCTTCCGCCTTCGCCTTGGCTTTTTCTTCATCGGCGAACTGATCCCGATACCAGCGCAAAATTGATCCACCGGTAAAGTTATAGGCCAAGGTGATATAGAGTCCCGGAAAAGCATGATGGTAACAACATAAGTTATTCTTCCACATCGCCGGACCAACCAAAAACCCATCCATACTCGAAGCAATGCACTCCACCGTGCCAGTAGCATCCATCGCGTATCCGGCGCGGATAGCACCGGCACCCAAAGCCCCACAAGGTTGATCATGCCCTCCTGAGGCGGCGATAACCTTCTTCTTCCAACCCATCTTCTCCCCAAAAGAGGAAGCCACTTCTCCCACGACTTCCCCAGAAGGAAAGCAGCGCGCTAAGCGCTCCTTTTCTATGCCGGCCTGAGCGAGGATGGTTTCTGACCACTCTCCCTTCTCAATATCGAACATCATAGTCCTCCCTGCTAAGGAAAAGCTCATCGCCGGCTCCACACCCATGCGGAGGAGCACAAAATCCTCAAAACAGAGAAAATAACGACTCTGGGCAAAAACCTCGGGACAGTACTTCTTCCACCACATGATTTTATTGACCGTCCCCACTCCGTTCAACGGCATCCCGGTCAAGGCAAAAAAGGTGTTTCGTCCCAATTTTTCCTCCCAGAAAGGGACAAACTCATCCCCGCGGGTATCGAAGGTGACGATACTCCGTGCAAGCGGCTTCCCATGCTCATCGACCGGGACCACTGCTTCACCTTGGGCAGAGATACCGATACTCACCGGGGGATCGGAAGTTACTCTTTCCGAAACGGCGAGTAAACACTCTTCCACCGAGCGAAAAACCTCTTCGGCGTCAAGCTCTGCCCACCCGTTCTGGGGATGGTAGAGAGGGTACTCTCGATAGGCGGTGGCAAGGATCGTTCCATCTCCATCAAAAGCGATCACCTTGCAACCGGTGGTACCTACATCAATCCCCAAGTAACTCAAGCCCCTCTTCCCCCTCTCTCTATAAAAGACTCTTGATGTACCGCATGGCCGAGAGACCGTCAGCTTCTTTCTGCATCTCGCGAAGGGTAGAGAGGTCGATCTTTTTGACCACTTCAAGCATCATGGTGATGTTCTCGATACTCACCTGGCATGCCAGAGTAGGATCTTCCCGATAGGGGAAAATATCCAACCCCAACCATCCCTCATAGTAAGAATGGTAAAGGTAGTAGAGGAACTCCAAGGTCTCCCAGAAATGCACCACTCCTACGGCCATGTCATCGTCCCAATCGCGGAAGTTATCGTTGAGATGCAACGCAAAGAGTTTCCCATAACGGTCCAAAAGCGCGACCACATTGCCCGGAGACTCTTTGCAGTTAAAAGAATGTCCTAAATCGATGGTGACTCCTATATTCGGTAATCCCACTACCTGGGCTAAGAAAAGCGCTATCCCGGCCCCAAAAATGGTAGAGTGAGTCCGCGGCTCACGGAGTTTATACTCCAAACTCAATTTCACCCGAGGGTTATATTGCGCAATCTCGGTGAGCGAAGAAACGAGGAGCTCCCACTGTGCCCGATAGTCGATCTGGAAAGGGTAATCAAATCCATCTTGCCCGGGCCACAGGTTCATAACCTCTGCGCCCAAGTATTCGGCCATGTCCATCGCTTTTTTACCCATTTCAACGGCTTTCCGCCGGAGACTCTCATTTTCAGACATTAAGCTCCCTCGGGCAAAGATCGGGTCACTGAAGAGGTCAACATCGCAAGAAGCGAGCTGTAAATTCCGCTTTTCTAATTCTCTCTTTATACCCTCTACGGTTTCCTCATGAATAGGTGAAGGGTAGTGCATGATGACCCCTGTCAATCCCTCTATGTCCGCGATGCGATCCAAGGCTACCTCAAGGGGATGGTCTTCTTTGTAGCCTCGCACACAGTATCGATCCGGACATGCTCCAAACACCCAAATACCCGTGGCAAATCCTTTACTCTCCATTTCTCTAACCCCCTTTTTCCATTATACCAATTTGCTCATCTCAAGATTCAACTGTTTCAGGTGGTCATAAATCTTTCGATATACCGCATAGCGGGGAAGATATTGAGGAGCAAGCGTGGAGGACATAAAAGCTTCTCGCTCCCGTACCATGGCGGCCATAGCTTCATCAAGGTGATGAAAGGCGCCTCGCGCTTTCCCAGCAAGCATCGCCGTTCCCAAAGCCACGGCTTCGCTCACGTCTAAGGTCAAGAGAGGTTTTTGCAGAATGTCCGCTTTAATCTGTAACCACTCTCGAGAACGCGCTCCACCTCCGATCACCCGTAATCTCTTCACCGGAATGCCGAAATCCTCGAAAAGGTCCAAATTCAGCTTCATTTCATAGCTCAAACTCTCTAAAATGGCCCGTACAATCTCCTTCTTCTCTGTTCCTAAGGTGAGCCCTAATAACGCCCCCCGTGAATGTTCATCGAGATAGGGAGTTCCCGAACCGGCAAAATGGGGTAAGAGGAAAAGAGAAGTCGGTCGCTCGGGAAGGTCTTCTAAGAGGACTTCGTAGGCATCGCGATTCTCCCTGTCTGCCTTGAGAACCTCTTCGTATCCCAGGGTGTCCCGAAACCAGCGGAGTATGGAACCTCCCGAAGCAATATACGCCAAGGTGATGTAACACCCTTCCATTACGTGGGGATAGCAACAGAAACTGTTCTCGAGCATTCCCTTGGTGAAAGAAGGAATGGTCCCCAAATTCAACGCCACACACTCCGAAGTGCCGATCCCGTACATTGCCTCGCCCCGCTCTCGTACCCCACACCCCAACACCCCACAGGGTTGATCGTGGCCTCCGGTGACAATGGGAATACCGCGAGGCAAATCCCACTCTTCACTGAGACGAGGAGTGAGAGTACCCACCACCGTTCCCGAAGGGGCGAGTCGAGACAATCGTTCTCGTTCTAATCCTACCCAAGACAAAATCTGTGGCGACCACTCTTTCCTCTCCACCTCGAACATCATGGTCCGGGAAGCCAAGGAATAGTCAATCACCGGCTCTTCTTGCGTGAGGCGGAAAATGATGAAATCTTGAACACAGGTAAATTTCCACGTCTTCTCAAAAATTTCTGGTCGCTCATCACGTAACCAGAGAATCTTATTCACCGTGTACATCCCGTGAAGGGGCATACCCGTAAGATAGAAGAGCTCTAAGGGGTTGATCCGTTCCTTCCAAAAATCAACATACCTTTGGGCCCGAGTATCAAAATTGGCGATGGCATGGCAAAGAGGTTCGCCTTGGGCATTCAAGGGGATGAGTGTTTCTCCATGGGAGGTCACCGCAATAACGTCAATCTGACCCTGCAGGCGGGTATTCATTTCTCGCAGAGCACTCAAAACCGCTTTCCAAATTCGCTCCGGATCGATCTCTAACCACCCCGCTCGAGGAGTAATGAATGGGTATTCCCGAAAGGTACGGGCAAGCATCGTCCCGTCTTCACGAAAAGCCGCCAATTTACAACCACTTGTTCCCACGTCAATCCCGAGTAGAACCAACGATATTCCTCCCCTCTTCTTGGAAGTTATCTCCCCACACCACACCCAAAAGCGCTCCGACAAGGACGAGCACCAAAACGAAAATGGAGCGCAGACTCCAAAAATCAGCCCAAATCCCCATAAACCAAGGGAAAAAGAGGGCTCCGATACCGCCAAAAGCGACCGTAAAGCCGATAGCAGTCGCCTGCAAATGGTTCACCTTGGAAGCAACATTGGCCACGATAAACGGCCAAATTGCCGAATAGCCCAAACCAACTCCACCCAAGGCCCACAGAACAACTTCCACACTCCGGGCCACATTGAAAAGGATTAAGGAAATCAAACTCATGGAAACGGCGAAACGCAAAAGAAAGGAAGAAGGAATGAAACGGCTCATTTGGGCAAAAACGATCCGTCCGACGGTAATCGCTCCCCAAAAGATGGCCATCGCCACCCCTCCGAGGTAGATGTTCGCTTTGAGTTCCTTGACGAGATAGGTGCTTATCCATGCCGAAGAACCGATTTCTGCGCCCACATAGAGAAAGATAGCTAAGAAACTGGCGAAGAGCACTCCCCGCGCATGGAAAAGGGTACGCCAGTTCTTTTCTCTCGGCGAGGGAGGATAGGCCTGAAAGAGAGGACGTTCAAAGAAAAAGAGGAGGAAAAGCCCCAAAGAGACCAATGCCGCCACCACGTACATGATGCGCCAGGAAATTCCTTGCTGCAAAAAATATCCCATGAGGAAGGGGCCACTCGCTGCGCCAAGACCAAAAGAGATCTGGCTCAGGTTGAGGGCATATCCTTCTTCGCCGGAAAAAACCTTGGCCACAAGACCGCTCAAAGGAGCCTCACAAAAACCTCCTCCACATCCGAGAACGAGCATTCCCCATTGCACGAGCGAAAAGGTTGGCGCAAGACTCACCAGAGAAAAACCAAGCATCAAAAAGATTTGACTGAGGAGGAGCACCCATCTCTCTCCGATCCAATCCACGAGTACACCACTCATGAAGGTGATGACTACATAGGAGAGGTAATAGAGGAAGAAGAGTTGCCCCCCTTCCGAGGGGGAAACCCCAAAATGATTCATCCACTCCGGCAATACCGCCCCGGTGAGAACCATGGAGAGGGCTAAAAAGTAAAAGGCGAGAACGGTGATGAGGTAGAGCTTTTGTTTCATCTTTTTTCCACCTGTGTTTCCCCTATCTCCCTAAGAGCGTTCGGACTGCCTGTACTACGTCTTTCACTTGGGGAATATAATTGTCCTCCAAGTACCGACTGCAAGGGACCGGTGCATCAAAGGCACCCAAACGAATGATCGGAGCATCTAAGTAATCAAAGGCGTGCTCCATAATCTGGAGACCAATCTCGGCACCTGCACCTCCCGTTTTGCAACCTTCATAGACGATAACCACTCGGTTGGTTTTGCGTACCGACTGACAAATGGTCTCGATATCCAAAGGGACCAGAGTCCGTGGGTCAACCACTTCGACTTCGATTCCCTCTTCACTCAGTACCTGTGCCGCCTCCAAGGCAACGAGGAGCATGCGCGAATAGGCGATGACCGTGACGTCTTTACCGACCCTCTTCACATCGGCAACCCCGAGAGGAATGAGGTATTCCTCCTCCGGAACCGGTCCTTTGGTGTTATAGAGCATCTTATGTTCGATGAAGAGTACCGGGTTATCACCCCGAATCGCCGCTTTCAGTAATCCCTTGGCATCGAAGGGTGTTGCCGGCATAACTACCTTGAGGCCCGGGGCGTGCAAAAACCACGCTTCTAAGCTCTGGGCATGTTGGGCTCCCGAAGAACGACCACACCCACCTTCAGTGCGAATCACCATGGGAACCCGGGCTTTACCACCGAACATGTAGCGGATTTTCGCTCCCTGATTGACCAATTGATCCATGGCTAAGGTGAGAAAGTCGATATACATAATCTCTCCTACCGGGCGAAGACCGGTCATAGAAGCACCTACACAGCATCCCACCACTGCCGCTTCCGAAATAGGCGTGTTGCGCACCCGTTCCCCACCGAACTCTTGCCACAGGCCTCTCGTTACGCCGTAAGCTCCCCCGTAGAGACCGATATCTTCTCCGATGAGCACCACATTTTCATCGCGCTTCATTTCCTCACGTAAGGCTTCATTCAAGGCATCACGATAAGTAATAACTCGCATGGTGTCGGGGTGTCCGAGTTCGGTAAGGTTTTGAACCACTTTGATCCCCTGCGTGCGGGCAAGAACGGTAAAATCTTCTTCGAGGTATACATCTTTCACTATCTCTTCCAAGGGTGGATAAGGACTCTCCTCGGCAAAACGAATCGCTTCCTCAACTTCTCTTTCTACCTCTCCCTCAATGGCTTTCAGCTCTGTCTCTTCGGCAGTACCACTTTCTAAAAGCCACTTCCGATAGCGAAGAATGGCGTCTCTCTCTTTCCACTGCTTCTCTTCCTCCTTCGTTCGGTAGGCACGGGGATCGTTCTTGGAATGTCCTAAGTAACGGTAGGTCTTACATTCGATGAGCGTCGGTCCTTCACCCCGTCTCGCCCGTTCAGCTGCCTTTTCCACCGCTTCCTTCACTGCCAAAACATCCATTCCATCGACCACTACTCCCGGAATACCATACGCTTGGGCACGTTCGGCAATGTCCTGAATGGGAAAGGCCTCCCGCACCGGAGTGGACATGGCGTAGAGATTGTTTTCACAGACGAAAATCACCGGAAGTTTCCATACCGCAGCTAAGTTAACCGCTTCATGGAAAGCTCCGGTATTCGCCGCCCCATCGCCGAAGAAACACACGGTGACCTTACCGGTCTTCTTATATTTGGCGGTTAATCCTGAACCAACGGCGATGGGAATTCCTCCCCCCACAATGCCATTGGCCCCCAAATTGAAAGCATTGAGATCGGCGATGTGGAGCGACCCACCTTTTCCCTTACAATACCCATCGATCTTCCCATAGAGTTCAGCCATCATCCGGTCCAAGGCTGCACCCTTGGCAATACAGTGGCCGTGTCCGCGGTGGGTAGAGGTGATGTAGTCATCGGGGCGAATCCCGTAACACGCTCCCACCGCTACCGCTTCTTCTCCGATGTAGAGGTGAGTGGTTCCGCGAATTTTATCTTGACTGAACAAATCACTCACCGTTTCCTCAAAACGGCGAATCCGCAACATATCCTTATACATGGCTAAAAGTTGTGCTTTATTCTCCATAGAGACACCCCCGTTCATGAATTCACCCGACGCATTCGTTTCTCCGACCAAAGGCGATGAGCGGCGATAATCTTTTGCCCCACCTCCCCCCACGGATCGAGGGCACATACTTCTCGGAGCACCTTCTCCACACCCTGTTCTCTGAGCATTTTTTGGAGGAGCACTGCTTCTCCGTCATCCGGAGCATCGTAGCACAGTGCCGCTCCACACCCTGTGGCGATATGGAGAGGCAAAATTCCCTGAGAGAGACAGAGCGTGATTCCTCCCACCAGCCGATCCTGCGGTTTTAACTTCCGCAGGGGATCTCTCCCCACCCTCTCTACCGTGTCCATCATGGCCGGATTGGCGAAACGTTCTTCTAAATCACGGAGTCTCGCCATCTCTTCCTCTTCGTTGAGGGCAGGGTATTTCCGCTTGAGTGCTTGCCATACTTCATGCCACGCTCCGTCAAGGATGGTCTTTATCTCCTCGTCGCACAATGCCTCATGAATGTACGCGTGTCCTTTTAAGTACCCGAGATAAGCTAAAACGGCATGACCTAAGTTATGGAAAAAGAGCTTCTTATCAACTTCGGCCTGAAAATCAAATGCGGGAACCAAACCGGTAATCTCAGGAATCTCTCCCTTCACTGCCTGGGCATCAAAAGGGAGGCGATGGTAAGACTCGGCCACGATGAAGAGGGGATCCTTCACCCCGTACCGTTCTCCGATAACCGGAACCATTCGGGCTACCACCGTGGCCACAAAACCAACCTTTTCCCGGCAAAACTCCTTCCCTCGAGGTGAGAGGTACGGCATCACTTGAGCGGCAAAAAGGGTCCCCACGTCACGGAGATTCTCGCAGAGGAACACGTTGAGATACCGAGGGTTTTCCGTGCTCCTCTCTTCGATCCCTCGGGCAAGGAGGGGAGCAATCAAGGGGAGGTTTTTGACTCCTACCGCCGTGAACACGATCTCTGCCCGAGCAATGGCTCTACCGATCTTTTCTGCTTCTTTACTTGACAATGCCTGCACACGATCAATGGAGAGATGGCGTTCGGTACCGTCCTTTTCCAACAAACGCAACGGATAACTCCCCCGTTCGTTGAGCTTGCGGACGATCTCCTCGTTTGCCTCCACGAAAAGGGTAGTGAAGCCCGACTCCCACAAGAGATGTCCGATAAAGCCCCGACCAATATTTCCCGCTCCGAACTGCACTCCATAGCTCACTTTTCATCCCTCAAGTTCGTGATTCCTCACAAAAGCGAGTACTTCCTCAAAAGTACCGACTCCTTCGGTCGCTCCCATCCGTTGCACGCACATGGCTCCACAGGCGTTGGCAAAGCGACCAACTTCATAGAGGTCCCATCTCCGGAGGTACCCCACCAAAAATCCGGCTGCAAAAGCGTCACCTGCACCGGTCCCATCAATTGCCTCCACCGGAAAAGGAGGTACGAGAATCTTTTCTTCCTTGGTCATGATAAAACTCCCCTCCCCCCCCATTTTGATGGCTACTACTTGGACACCAAAATCGAGGAAGAAACGCCCGATTTCCACCAAATTATACTGTCCCGCGATATGCGCCGACTCATCTCGGTTGGAAATGAAAATATCGGTGTAGGGTAATACCGGTTTTATCGTCTCTAACCACCGTCCGGTATCATCCCAAGCGGTATCAAGAGAAGTAGTCACCCCTAAGGCGCGAGCTTTTTGAAACACCAAGGCGGTTTCCTCTCCATCGAATCCGGGCATGAGAAAACTCCCCGCGATATGCACGATATCCGCACCTTGCAGAAACTCTTCTCTCACATCCTGAGCACGCAAGGCACCGTTCGCTCCCGGATGATGCAGGAAGGTTCTTTCTCCTTTACTATCGAGAATCACCATGGTTGCTGAGGTATGGTAACGAGGGTCACGGGTCACACCTCGAGTATCGATACCATGTCGCTCTAAGGAGTGAATCACCACGTCACCTAAATCGTCCTCCCCTACTTTACCGACTACCAAAACTTCTTCTCCCAACTTCCGCAAATCTACCCCGGTATTGTGGGCACACCCTCCGACATGCAACTCCATCTCCGGGACGAGGAGTAACTTTCCTTTCTCCGGGAAACGGTCGATCGGACGCCCCATGAGATCCGCAACTAAAATACCGACACAAACAATGCGAGCCATATTAGCCCCCCTTTTCCTCCATCTCCGCAATTTTGAACGCCGTTTGTTCATCGGTAATGAGGATTTTGATGTATCCTCCCCGTAGAGCCCCAAGAATGGCTTCCGCTTTATTCATTCCTCCGGCAATCCCAATGACATTGTGCATGGCTTTAATATCAAGGAGTGGAATAGCCACCGTTCGGCCATGGAGCGGGGTATCAACGATTCGACCCTGAAGGTCGTAAAACTGTCCGACAATATCCCCCACTGCTCCCTTCTGGCGCAGGAGTTCCAATTCATGATAATCGATAAACCCAGTCAGGGCATAAATTGAATAGCGGGCGTCAACCGTCCCGATACCCACTAAGGACCATTTGGCCTGTCGAGCCAATTCTAAGGTTTTTCGGTTGATACGCTCATTGAGGTAGAAATTGCGCACTTCTTCATTCTCCACCACTGCCGGAGCATAGAGGTAGTAACACTCTCCCTCGAAAATGGAAGCCAATTTCTCTCCGATGGTGTAAGGGTTGAGAGAAGCCGAGGAGGTTAAACCACCAACCAAGGTGACGAAACGTAAGTTCCTGACCGTCGCATGCCGAATCGAAGAAGCCACCTGTTTCAGGGTTCTCCCCCAGGCAATTCCCACCAGGTCTCCGTCTCGCAGCACCCGCTCCAAATACCACGCTCCGGCGCGACCGAGAGTGTCGAAAATCTCTCCCTGAACAGGGGAGGGAACCACGAGAACATCCTGTAAAAAAGGGAAAAGCGCACGCAGCTTTTTCTCTACCTCGAAACAACTCCGGTAGGGAGAGGTAATGGAGATTTTCACGATCCCCGTTTTTTGGGCTTTGTCGATGAGGCGAGCTACCTTGGGTTGCGAAATGCGCAAGTGGTGGGCAATTTCTCTCTGGGTTATGCCTTCGATGAAGTGCAACCACGCTATTCGAGTGACAAGCTCAAGCTCATCATCGTGCACGTTAATTATTCCTTTTGAGAATAATATTTCATCACTATTGTATAAATGTCACCACATAAAATCAATAACTTATTGAATAAAGAATAAAAATTCATTACTTCCCCGAAGCCACCGTCAATACCATTACCTTCCTACATCCTGCGTCCTTCAACGCCGCACTCAAGGCGTCAACGGTAGCACGAGTGGTGAGGATATCGTCAATGATGAGGATACTCTTTCCCTGCCACGGGAAACGGGAAACTACCCGGAAAGCCCGAAGAACGTTTTTCCGTCTCTCTTTGGCACTCAAGTGAACTTGGGGAAGGGTTTCTTTCCAGCGTATTACTTCTCTATGGAGCAAGGGGATTCTCCAACGGAGGGAAAGTGGTCGAGCAAGGAGCAACGCCTGATTGAAACCCCGCTCTCGCAAGCGTCGGGGATGGAGGGGAACGGGAAGGAGATAATCAACCTCGCGGAGGAAAGGATGCTCTTCTAAGTACTGTTCTAAAAGGGATACAAAAAGTGGAGCCAAGGAAAGGATTCCGGAATATTTGAAGGCATGTAAACACTCTCGCATGACCCCAGCGTAGAGGGTTACTGCCCGAGCGCAATCGAAACGGAAAGGAAATTGACGACATCGGGGACAGGAGAGAGAAAATCCACTCCGTAAGGGGCGCCCACACCGCGTACACACCGGCTCTCGCAGGAAGGGTAACTCCTCATAACAATCATCACAGAGTGGAAAGCCAAAAGAAAGAGCAATGTATCGACCACACGAGATACAGTGTTGGGGGAGAAAAAAACTGTGGGTTCCCTCCTTAAGAAAACGGTCATCCCTCCTGCACATCGATCATCCATTGCAGCTCCCAAGCCTGAAAATAGGCTCTGACGTACCATGTACCCGATAGGGGAAAAGAGAGCGAAAAATGAGCCCGACCGTCTTCTTGGGTTCTTGCGGTCATCACCCGCGAGAGTTCTTCACCCTCTCTTCCCCGATACACACTCAGGGAAACGTTTCGGACCGGATTCCCATAAATATCGAGAGCTCTCACCGTGAAAGTGATTTCCTCTCCGGGGTGGAGAAGATGAGGTAAACGAGTCTCGTCAAGGAGTTTCCCTACATTGGCCGCTTGAATATCAATGCGCCAAAGCGAGGTTTGAATATTCCAATAAGGGAGTGAAAGGATCACCGAATACCTTCCCACCGTGGTAGGGAGACGAAATCGAGCACAGGTCTCTCCCTGAAAATCCGTCCGTTCTCGGAGAGAGAGTATCTCGATTGTCCATGGTTCACCGTTCTCTCTTTCCCACCGCCAAGAAACCTTCACCCCGGATACCCCCTTTCCCCTCTCATCGACCACTTGAGCTCTGAAATCCCATTCACTACCGGCTACTAAACCCCAACTTCCCGAAGAGGGAGTGAGGCGATTGATTCGTAGGGGAACCTGCGGGAGAACATAAAATTCCTGGGTAACACTTTTCCCTCCTCCTTGGACGGTGAGAGTATGTCGACCCACCGAACTCAGAGAGATGGGGAAGGAGAACTCTCCTCGGTCATCCGTGGTACAAGAACCCCGAAACACTACCATGCCATCCTTGTCCGCTATCTGAGTCAGGAGTTCAAGTCTCCTACATCCTTTTCCGTCTCCATCCTCCACCAACCCACTCACCGTGATCTCTCTATTTGCAAGAATTTCCCCAAGTTCTTGGAGAATGATACGGTTCGCATTCTGCGGGAAAATGCTCACGGGAAAAGAAAAAAGGCTTTCCCCAACTCTTAGGAAAAGCTGGGTTTCACCACTACCCCAAAAAGTCCAAGCAATCGTTCCTTGACCCTGGGGTAGAGTCAAGGTTTCTTCTCTCTCTCCTAAGAAATGAACACGAACATCCTCTATAGGAATCCCTCGATAGAAACAGCCCACTTCCAGAGATACTTCCTCTCCCTCCTTCACCTCTTGGGGACATAGAAAATGGACCTGCAAATCGTTCGCCACGGCAAAAACTTCTTGCGTACAATTACCGGCTCGATCGCACCATTCCATGGTCACACCTTCATTCCATGGGACAAACAGGGTCCAATGTTCCCGGCTTTTCTTCCCTCCCCGAGCCGAGTCACCATCCCGATCGACAACTTCCCCTTCGAGCATGATACCCCCTTCTCCCTCTTGCGCTCTTTCTATTTTCACCTCAGGCGGTAGAGTATCACAGGAAACGAGGCGAGAAAAAATCTCTTTCCCCCCTGTAAAGACCTTCACGGAGTTGGTACCTTCCCTGAGAGAGAGGGGAAGCGTAAAAGTTTCTCCTCGGATGCTTCCTCCTTGAAATACCTTTTCGTCATTGAGAAATACCACGCATTCCTTCCCTTGGAAGAAGAAACAGAAATCGAGAATCCTTTGATTCACGCAAGAAGGTAACCATACCAGGGAGAATTGGTAGGACTCTTCCACTGAGAATTCTTCTGAAGTGACAGAATGAGGTTCTTCAGGCTTTTCCCTCACCTCGAAATGTACCGAGGTAACCGCCCTTTTTCCTCGCACCGTAACCGTTTCAAAACAGGGAAAGAGAGGTGCCTCATAGAAACCATTTTGGTCAATCAGGCCATAGAGGGCTTCCCACCGTACATCGTCTCCCTTTGCCAAACCACGTACCTCCACTTGGAAGACAAATTTCTCTCCACAATAGAGAAAGGGAGGAGCATAGGAAATGACGAGATCAAAGAGAGAGCATCCACCCAAAAACAAACCCAAAAGGACGCTCCACCATATACTTTCCCACCCCACTATCGTCCATACTCTCCATCCCGATAGACCCAACCAAGGAACGGATTTACGGAAGGCGTCTCTTCCTTTCAGGTTAAGGATGAATCGACATCAAGGGTATAACTCTCCTGCCAGAAGCGATACTCGAGGATGGTAGCCCATCGGAAGGTGCCGAAAAGTTTCTCTTTTCGCGAAGGACTGACCAAAGAGGCTTTCCGACAAACCCACCCGCGAAGGGTATCCACGAGGTCCCGATACGCTTCACCGGCATATACTTCGAGCCACAGGCGATACACTTGAGGCGTCCTTTCGTTCACTTCCCGAATCCACCTCACTCCGATATCGCGGTAGGTGAAAAAACAAGGACTGATCGCGACGAGAATTCCCAAGGCGTCTTCCTCGTAGGCGGTACGGAGTAAAAAATCTCCATACTGCCTGGCAATTTCACCCTTGGAGAAAGGATGGGCGTAACCTTCCTTTTCGATCGTTTCATGCATAGCAACCTCTCCTGCGATAGTCTCGGAAAGAAGGCGTGCTGCAAATACCTTGAGGGGTTTTTCGTCCGCCTTAGCCACGAGTAATCCCAAGGTAGAGAGTAAGTCTTCTAAGTAATAATCATCTTGGGCTAAATAGTAGGAAAATTTTTGCCCGGGAAGAACACCCTTGGCTAACTCTCTGAGGAAAGGGTGGCTCACAATCGACTCCCACAAGACACTTACACCGCGAGAGCACTCTTCTAAGAAATTCATCGCCACATCACCTGTTACACTTGAAATTGACCGACCAGATCGTGCAAGTTCTTTGCCCACTCGGAGAGGACTTTCGTGGTTTCTTTGAGACCCTCCAAGGAAGCGTTCAGTTCTTCCACCGAAGCCGAGACCTCCTCGCTGGAAGCAGCATTTTCCCCTGCCACCATGGCGATAGAAGAGAGCGTTTCGGAAACAAAACGAACGCTCTGCGAAACTCCTTCAATGAGCTTCATATTCTCGAGGGAAAACGCCATAATTTCATCTTCGTCCCTCTCGGTGATTTCCTGAGCTTTTTCGGCCATCTCAAATGTCGATACTAACGCTTTGGTACTCTCCATAACCCGACCGATAGCCTGCACAATGCGGGTAAACCCTAAAACTGCTTCTTCACTCTGTTCTACTCCTCGTCCAACGCGTTTTTGTGCTTCCCTCACCTTTTCCACCGCCCGGGTAGTATCCTTCTGAATCTCCCCAATCAAAGTCGAGATTTGTTGTGCTGCCTGCGCCGAATTTTCGGCTAGTTTCCTTACCTCTTCTGCTACCACAGCAAAGCCTCTCCCTGCCTCTCCAGCCCGTGCAGCTTCAATAGCGGCATTCAAAGCAAGGAGATTGGTCTGTTCCGCAATGGTGGTAATGATATCGACGATTTTTCCAATCTCCTGTGACCGTTCGTTGAGGGCGGCTATGGCTTGACCAGCTTCCTCAGCCACTTCGGAAACCGAGGAAATATTGCGAATGAGAAGCTGCAAAACCTCCTGACCCCCTTGAGCCTCTTTCTCCGTGTCTCTTCCTTCTTTCTCCACCACCGCTATTGCTCTCTTAATTTCGGCAAGCGACTCCGAATTCCTCTGCAAATTCGTTTTCATTTCTTCCAAACGAGCAATATTCTTCTGGGTACTTTGATTCATTCCTTCTGCTTTCTGGGCCATTTCTTCCGCTCTCTCACTCACCTCACGAAGATCATCACTTTGATGGTTTGAGCCTTCCGCAATTTGAGCCACGGCTTGGGCGATTTCCCGGTTGGCTTGACCAATCTCCTCAACCGATCGCGATACCTCGGTACTTACCGCGGTCAATTGCGAAGCCACGTCAACCATTTTACCGACCAAACGCTGCAAATTGTCGATCATCCGAATGAATACCTCTGCCAATACCCCAACCTCATCTTTCAGATTCTTGCGCATCGCCTCCATCTCCGCAAGCCGGATGCGTAGGTCTCCTGCGGCAACCTTTTTCACCACGTGGGTCATGCGAGTGATACCGAAAGAAATCATTCCCGAAATCCACAGGGAAAGCAGGGTAACCCCTACCCCAATCGCCACGATGACCCACAGGATGAAACGCCGCAAATGAGAGAGTCCTGCATAGGCTTCCTGTGCCGAAATTTCAGCCACTACCTGCCATCCACAGAGTGAAGCTTGCGAAAAAGCTAAGAGGTACTCACCGTCACTCTGTTTCTCGTGATGCCATCCTTCCATTTCTTTCCTCAGTTTTTCTCCGAGGAGAACACTCCTATCCTCCACTCTTTCTTGCAATACTTTCCCCTCATCGGGGTGGATGGCAAAATAACCTCGCGAATCAACCAGGGTAACAAATCCTTTTTCTCCTACCCGTACCGAGGTAATGAAACGTTCCAAATCTTCCACCGACACTACCATGCCTAATGAACCAATCAGTTTTTCATTGACTATTTGGGGAACAAAAATTCGTACTACCTTCTTACCTGTCTTCCCATCCCGATAGAAATGAGAAAAGGTAGGACGAGCGGTGTCGAGCATTTGCCGAAAATAAGAGTCATCCCCCAAGTTGAGCTTAGCACCGGTATTGTCAGAACCTTCTCCTTTGTCATTGATGTAGAAACTCTGCAAGGCGTTCGGATCTCTTCCTGCAGAAACTTGGTCCACTTTTCGCTGTCCCCAGGCATCGATCGATTTCGCTACAGTGTTGGCAATGCTTAAAAGTTGGGAGTTATAAGCCTGGGTAAGATGATTCTGAAAAGAGATAAACAGAGAGAAAAAGAGGAAAAAGAGCGGTCCCAAGGAAAAAATGAGGAAAAAGAGAACTAACTTTCTCCTCAGTCCCCCTTTGAACATCTTACTCCTCCCTCCTTTTGAAGAAAAGTAAAAAGTAACCCCAGAATGCTACGCAGTGGCCTTTGTGGTCTCTCCTTTTGGGGTTCCAGTTTGTTCTTTACGAGTAGACATCGATTCCCCAAAACTGATCGGCACTGATAAGCCACGACGATAGAGATTGGGATCGTTTCGTACCACTTTGATCTTCACGGTAATTCCTCCTCATCCTATTCTCTACCTTATATATCGGCGTCGATCGAGCAAACTTTAGCTCCCCTTTCTCTGCTTCTACAAAAATGTCTCAGAGAGAAAACCTTTCTCTTAAAATTTCCTTAACCTCTCCTTCAATCACTTCAAGATACTGTAAACGCTCGGCGTATTTTCCCCCCTCAAAAGGGGTATGGAGGAAGATATCCACCAAGGAAAGAGCTTGGGAGAGCTCGATGGTACGAGAACCCAGGATGAGAATGTTGGCATCATTGTGCTTGCGAGCATTCAAAGCGGTAAACTCGTTGAAACAGATCACCCCTCGCACGCCCGGGTAACGATTGGCACATATGGACATCCCACCCCCAGTGCCACAGATGAGAATTCCCCGCTCACACTCCCCGCGACAAACGGCTCGAGCCACCTTCTGCGCAAACGGAGCGACACCAACGGGGTCTTCGCTCTCCGTTCCGTAATCGATAACTTCGTGTCCCTCGTGCATTAATTTTTTACCAATCTCTTTTTTATACTGAAAACCGGCGTGGTCTGAAGCGATGGCAATCTTCATACTCTCACCTTCTTCTCAGCGAGCTAACTCGCCGAAACGGGCGAATATGGCTAAAGCCGGATCGATCGGCACCTCTGCTCGTTGAACATCTTTGGGAATGGAAATAATCGGCGTGGGTCGCAGCACTTTCCCTTCAAACTGAGGGAGCCATTGTTTCTCCTCTTCCAGCATCTCTCCCACCATGTCACGAACTTCCTTGAGGGTTAAGACTGCCCCAGTCAAGGGGTCTAAAGCACACGCTTGAACGACAAGTTCTGGTTCAGCCGTTTTGGCGGCTAAGACTGCCAAGCGCTGCACGTTAATATTGGTGAGGTTCAAGGCTGCACACTGGGGAGGGAGGTCACCCACAATGGTACGATGGAGGCCACTCCGATCGGCATACATGGGTCCTTCGGCACAACAATCGGGGGGGAGATTGGTAATCATTCCCTCATTACGCACGTTGCCGTTAAATCGAAAGACTTTCCCAGTTTCGAGCGCTTCAATGATATACGAACAGTATTCCACACTCCGCGGAGGCAACACCGTCGGTTCATCGGCGAGAACATCTCTGTCCTTGTATTTATCGGCAACATACTGTGACCATTTATAGTATGCTCCCGTCTCTCCACCGAAAGACGGTTCATCACAGTACAAGTCTAACGCTTTCTGATTTTTCCGGAACCAAGGAACGTACTCGGAGAGATGTCCGGTAGATTCAGTCATGAAATAACCAAAATGGCGGAACACTTCTCCGCGAACCTTTTCGTTGACATAGTACTCCGGTTTTTCAAAACGTTCTCGAAGGAGAGGATATAAATCTTTTCCCCGGTGCTCTAAGCGAATGAACCAAGCCATGTGGTTAATCCCTGCACAAACATAATCAATCTCCTCTTTTGGCACTCCCACATAACCGGCAATGAGGTCCAAGGTGGTTTGTACCCCGTGGCACAATCCCACGAAATTGACCTTGGTCTCCCCCAGGGCCCAACAAACCATGGCCATAGGATTGACGTAGTTGAGGAGGACCGCTTTCGGACAGAGTTCTTCCATGTCGTGCGCCACTTCGAGGATCACCGGGATACTTCGTAGAGCACGAAAGACTCCTCCCGGGCCAAGCGTGTCTCCGATACACTGATCCACACCGTAGCAGAGAGGAATCTCATAGTCCATCTGAAAAGCCGATACTCCACCGACTTGAAAGGTGGTGATCACGTAATTCGCGTCTTTGAGGGCTTCTCTCCGGTCGGTAGTGATAAAAACCTCCGCCTTCAGGTTGTTCTCCCGGATCACCCTCTGGGCGAAGCGTTCTACTTGAGACGTGCGAGTGGTTGAAGGGGCCATGAGCACAAATTGGGTGTCTTCTAAAGGAGGAGTAGCCATAATATCGAGCATGAGCGTTTTACAAAACACGACACTCCCTGCACCAATAATGGCAACTTTGCGCACCGTTCTTCCCTCCCCAAAACGAGTTTTCTTCAGTATACCATATTCATTTCACGAATCAGGGATCAGACCAAAGCCTTCTCCTTACCTTTCCTCGACCAACTGAGTAGGGCCAAAGTCAATTTCCAGTACCCCGTTACTCACCCACAGGGAACGACTTTTCACCGTCCACTCTCTCCCCCATAGGTCATAGACTCGGCCCCCCGCTTCTTGCACCATACATATTCCCGCAGCAACATCATAAAAGGAAATCCCCAGCTGAAGATACCCTTCTAAACGCCCACAGGCCACATACGCTACCCCCAAGGCAGCACTCCCCATGGCTCGAAGTGCTTGACAGCGAGAGAGCAAACGAGCATACATCGGTTCAACCAGTGCCCACCGCCTTGCCTCATGAGGAAAACCGGTTCCCAAAATTGCCTGGTGCAGGGAACGTATGGGAGAGACGGTAATAGGTTGTCCATCTAAAAATGCCCCCACCCCCCTCACCGCCCAAAACATCTCCCGAAGCACCGGCGCATAGATTACCCCAAGAGATGGCTTCCCATCCTGAAAGTAAGCAATAGAAACCGAATAAAACGGGAGATCATGAACGTAATTACTCGTTCCATCAATGGGATCAATAACCCAGGTAGAAGAAAAATCGTCCAAAGGGTATCCACTCTCTTCTCCCCAGACGATATCCGTGGGAAAATGCCTCTTGAGTTCTTGGGTAACCAATTTCTGCGTCTCCTTATCCACCTCGGTTACCACGTCAATAGCACTGCTTTTCGTTTCGATTTTACCTACCGAGCGACGTCGCGAGAGGACAAATTGTCCCGCTTTTTCGGCAATTTCGATGACCTTTTCTACTCTTTCCTTCACCGATAACGCTCCTTTCAATCACCAAAATAGGTTCCCAGAGAACGGGCAATATCCAAAAGAGGAGAGTGAAGAGGAACCGTCTTTAACGAATGAACCGCCTCGGTAATACTCGTGGACACAAGCTCATTTCCCCGTAAAGCGGGGAAATAGCCAAATTTTCCCTCCACCACCAGGTCAACAGCCTTTGCACCAAAGCGAGTAGCCAAAATCCGGTCAAAGGCAGTAGGCGAACCGCCTCGTTGGAGATGCCCCAAGATTACCGTCCGAGCCTCTAAACCAGTCCGCTCTTCAATGCCTTGGGCCACTACGTATCCGATACCTCCCAAGCGAATCTGATCATGACTCTCCGCCACAATTTTCTGCACCACCATTTCTTGACCGACAGGATGTGCTCCTTCGGCAACTACAACGATGCTGAAACGCTTCCCTGCTTGCCGGCGCCGGAGTATGAACTCCGCCACCTTGTCAAGATGGAAGGGAATTTCGGGAATGAGGATGACGTCTCCTCCACCGGCGATACCACCGTAGAGGGCAATCCATCCAGCATAGCGACCCATCACCTCAATGACCATCACCCGATGGTGGGATTGGGCGGTGGTGTGCAGGGCATCAATAGCTTCGGTGACGATTTTCACCGCCGAATCAAACCCAAAGGTCATGTCAGTACTGCTCAAATCGTTATCGATAGTCTTGGGAACGCCGACGATTTGTAGACCTTGGGCAAGGAGTTTTTCAGCCACACTGAAAGTTCCGTCGCCACCGATGGCGATGAGGGCGTCTAAATTCAGTCGGCGGTAATTCTCTACTACTTTTGCCGACATGTCTTGGAAATAAACTTTTCCTTGTTCATCATAGCGAGGGTAATGGAAAGGATTTGCTCGATTGGAGGCTCCGAGAATCGTTCCTCCCAAAGGCATAATGCCGGAAACATCGTTATAGTGCAAATCACGCCATTTGCCTTCAACCAACCCCTCAAAACCGTCTAAAATACCGATGACCTCAAGACCATAGTGAAGAATGGCCCTTTTCACCACAGCATGAATGACCGCGTTAATTCCGGGACAATCCCCTCCGCCACTCAAAACACCAATGCGCTTCACCATTTTGCCTCCTTTCCTTCCCTCTCTGGAAAAGCAACCGTACTTATTTTACAATATAGAGGAGGAAATGTTCCTGAACACCCAAAAACTGAGGAGGAAACTCTGCCCTTTCTCTTTTGAGGCCGGGAGTGAGGAAACCGTCATGTTGACTTCCACCTTTTGCCATATCCCCACCATCGGAGAAAAAACCGAGCGAAAAATTTGGGAGAACGGAATCACGAGTTGGGAAGACGCCCTCATTCAGGTTCCCTCCACTCAGTCTCTCTCTCCTTCTCTCCAATACCTTCTTACCTCTTTCATTTTGCGCTCCTTTCGTTTTTTAGAACGAGAAGAGGTGTCTTTTTTCGCCCATCATCTCCCCGATCGGGAGTGGTGGCGCATTTTCCCCGAGTTCCGCCATCGCACCGTCTTCCTGGACATTGAAACCACCGGACTCACCCCACCTCATGACCATATTACCACCATCACCCTCTTCGATGGGCAAAGAATCAAGACTTTCGTCCATGGTATCAATCTTCACGAATTCCCTCAAGAAGTCATGCATTACAAAGTCATTGTCACCTTTAGCGGAAAGTGTTTTGATATCCCGTTCATCGAAAGAACCATGGGGTTGAAACTCCCCCAGATTCATATCGACCTCCGTTACCTCATGCGGAGTTTGGGTTGGCGGGGAGGATTAAAAGCTTGTGAAAAGGCACTGGGTATCGACCGGGGAGAATTAAAAGGGGTGGATGGATATGGAGCGGTACTTCTCTGGCAGAAATATAAAGAAGGTTGTCCGGAGGCTTTAGAAACCTTGCTCGCCTATAACATTGCCGATACCGTTAACTTAGAAAAGCTTCTCGTATTCGCCTATAATCAAAAAATTGCTAGGTTGCCCCTCTCTCTCCCTCCTCTTCCCAAACCTCCCCCTTCCGTTCCCTCTCCCTACCAGACCCATCCCGAAATCATTCGAGAAATCTTCTACGAACGAATCCGTTTGCTGTCGAGAAAGGGAGACTTTTATGAGTGAGACCGAAATTATCCAGGCTATTGTCGCCGGAAATTATGCCCATCCCTTTTCATTTTTGGGCATGCATCAAACCCCACGAGGAATGGTGGTACGCGTCTTCTTACCGTTTGCCGAGCGAGTGACGATACTCCCTAAGGACGCCTCTTCCCAAGCTACCTTTCCCTTAGAGAAAATCCATCCTCAAGGCTTTTTCCAAGGGGTTTTACCGGTGCCCGAGCCCTTCCCTTACCTCCTCGAAATCGAACAAGACCAAACTCGGATCCGCACTTTCGATCCCTACGCCTTTCCTCCCCTCCTCTCGGATTTCGATCTCCACCTCTTTAACGAGGGTACCCACCACTACGCCTATGAAAAATTGGGAGCCCATTGCTATCGCTTTGACGACGTGGAGGGAGTGCATTTTGCAGTGTGGGCACCCAACGCCAAACGCGTGAGTGTGGTAGGCGATTTCAACCGCTGGGACGGAAGAGTTCACGTTATGAGACACCGAGGCAATTCAGGAGTGTGGGAGATTTTCATCCCCGGACTCAAAGAGGGAGCTCTGTACAAATTCGAAATTCAAACCAAAAAGGGACGACTCCTTTTGAAATCTGACCCCTACGGCTTTTTCTTTGAACTGCGTCCCAAGACTGCTTCTATCGTTTTTTCCCTCTCCTCCTTCCCTTGGCAAGATGGAGAATGGATGGAAAAGCGGAAAACCGTTCCTCTCCTCAAAAGTCCCATGAATATCTTCGAAGTACACCTCGGCTCTTTCCGACGGAAAGAAGACCAGAGCTTTTATAACTATCGAGAGTTAGCCCATCTCCTCGTGGAACATGCCCAAGAAATGGGGTATACCCATTTAGAGCTCTTACCCGTTGCCGAACACCCCTTCGATGGTTCGTGGGGATACCATGTGACGGGATACTTTGCTCCTACCAGCCGTTTTGGCACCCCCCACGATTTCATGTACTTCGTGGATTACTGCCATCGCCATGACATCGGGGTGATTTTGGATTGGGTCATTGCCCACTTCCCCAAGGACGCACATGGATTAGGACGATTTGACGGAACGGCGCTCTACGAGCATTTAGATCCCCGCAAAGGAGAACATCCCCACTGGGGAAGCCATATTTTCAATTACGGCCGCCATGAAGTGCAGAGTTTTCTCCTCTCGAACGCTTTCTTCTGGTTGAAAGAATACCATATCGACGCCCTGCGGATCGATGCGGTGGCTTCCATGCTCTACCTCGACTACGGAAGACAAGAAGGAGAGTGGATCCCCAATATTTACGGGGGAAGAGAGAATCTCGAGGCCATTGCTTTCTTACGTCAACTCCATGAACGTCTCTATACCAATTTTCCCGGTATCGCCACTATCGCCGAAGAATCCACTGCTTGGCCGGGGGTGACCCTCCCGCCGTATCTTGGTGGTCTGGGGTTTCTCTTCAAGTGGAACATGGGGTGGATGAACGACTTCCTCCTCTACATGAGTAAAGACCCTATCTATCGAAAGTACCACCATAACAATCTTACTTTCCCCCTCATGTACGCCTTTTCCGAAAATTTCATTCTCCCTATCTCCCATGATGAGGTGGTCCACGGCAAAAAGAGCATGATCGAAAAAATGCCCGGAGATTGGTGGCAGAAATTTGCCCAACTCCGCCTCGCCTACGCGGTCATGTTCGGTTACCCGGGGAAAAAACTCCTCTTCATGAGCAATGACTTCGGACAGTGGCGAGAGTGGAACCACGATCGGGAGTTAGACTGGTTCCTCCTCTCTTATGACACCCATGCGAAACTCCAATACTTCATCAAAGACCTCAACCGACTCTACCGACGAGAGAAGGCGCTCTTTGAGTGCGATTTCTCTTGGAAAGGTTTTGAATGGATCGATTGCCACGATGCTGAAAATTCGATCATCTCGTTTATCCGCAAGGCCGAAAATCCAGAAGATTTCCTCGTTTTCGTCGCGAACTTCACCCCGGTGGTTCGCTACCACTACACCGTAGGAGTACCACTCCCGGGATACTACCGGGAGATCATGAATAGCGATGCGGAAATCTACGGCGGGAGTAACGTGGGAAACTGGGGGGTAGTTGAAGCGCGAAGCGAACCTGCTCACCAGAGAGCTTATTCGCTCTCTCTCACCATTCCCCCTTTTGGGTGCCTCATCCTCAAACGAGAAAAGGAATAAAGGGAATGGTCCAAAAAAAGGGAAGGGAAAGACCCCCCTCTTTTTGGACGACTCATAATTTTTCTTTCCACTCCGCTATCCTTCTTACCCCTTCGATCACATCTTCTCGCCGACGGCAGATCGAAATACGCACGAATCCCTCTCCACTTTCCCCAAAAGTATCTCCTGGTGCCACGGCCACCTTCTTTTCCAAGAGTAAGCGCTTGGCAAACTCTAAGGAAGAAGAGGAGAACTCCCGTCCGTCAATCCATAGATAATACCCGCCCTGAGGTTCAAAAAAGCGGATATCACCAGCCTTCAAGATATTGACTGCTTCGCGAAGATTCCCGGCGTAGTAATCAACCATGGCATTGATTTCTTCTTCGGGAAGGTCAAGGGCAATTTCCGCTGCTTTTTGGGCTAAATGCGAGGTACAAGCGATGAGATACTCTGCCACTTTGCTACAGTGGGGGAAAAGCCAGGAAGGAATGACCATATAACCGACCCGCCAACCGGTGAGCGCATAGGTTTTGGAGAAGGAGAAAATGGTCACCAAACGATCGGGATTCACCACTTCGTGCATACCCACGTGCTCTCCCCGATAGACATAGCGTTCATACGCTTCGTCAGAAATCACGAGGAGGTCATGCTCTTCGGCAAAATCGGCGATCGCCTGCAAGACCTCTCGAGGGAACACCACCCCCAGGGGATTGGAGGGAGAATTGACGAGAATTGCTCTCGTACGTGGAGTAGCGATCCGGCGGAGTTCTGCAAAATCAGGGAGAAACTGATTTTCAGGACGAAGGTGGTAATGAACCGCCTTGCCCCCACAGAGTTCCACCTGGGAAAAGTGGTTGGTGAATCCCGGATCGGGCACTAACACTTCCTCTTGAGGGTGGAGTAGAGTGCGAAACACGACCACCGTCCCAAAGAGCGATCCGGGCAATACCATCACGTTCTCCGGAGAAACCGTCCAATGCTTCTTCTGCTCGAGAGTATAGGCAATCTTCTCCCGCAGGGAAAGGATACCCACAGTAGGGGTGTAGCGAATTTCCCCTTGGTGGAGGAAATCGTGTAAGCGCTCGGTAATGAACGGAGGAGTGGGAAAGTGGGGCTCACCCATCTCTAAACGGATCGCTCCCGGAGTAGCCAAAGCCATACCCATGAGTTCCCGAATGCCGGAACGAGGTAAATCAATAATATTTTGGGGAATTGACCTCATCGATGCTATTCCTTTCTCAAAGACTTTAGAAGGGTTTATTGGGAACCTTTTCCCAGTCAGCCAGGAAATTCTGTAATCCGATATCGGTCAAAGGGTGTCTTGCTAAGTTACGAATCACCGCAAAGGGAATGGTAGCCACATGTGCTCCCAATTTTGCCGCTTCCACCACGTGCATGGGATGACGCACTGAGGATACGATGACCTGGGTGGTCATTCCATAGTGGCGGAAAATTTGGAGAATATCGGCAACCAATTGCATCCCAGGCGTAGAAACATCGTCAAGCCTCCCCACAAAAGGACTCACGTACGTGGTTCCCGCTTTTGCTGCCATCAAGGCTTGTACCGGTTGGAAAATCAAAGTGGTGTTAATTTTAATCCCTTCTTGCGCAAGGGTTTTAATCGCCTTTAAACCCTCCACGGTCATGGGGATTTTCACCACGATGTTCGGCGCCCAACTCGCTAATTCCCTTCCTTCACGGATCATCCCTTCGGCATCCACACTCACGACTTCCGCCGAAACCGGCCCGGGAACGAGGTGACAAATCTCCACAATCACTTCGCGAAAATCTCTCCCTGTTTTGGCAACCAAGGTCGGATTGGTAGTCACTCCATCTAAAATGCCCAAGGTAAGAGCTTCTTTAATCTCTTCTACAAAAGCGGTATCGATGAAAAACTTCATCCTTCCACCTCCAACAAAGAAAAAAGAGGTAGACCCTTTGGTCTACCTCTTTTTTTCTCAACCACGTCCTGCGCTTCCTAAGAGTTGACACTTCGAAATGTACATTTTCTTCAATTCTTCTCGGGCATAGCCAAGGTACTTGCGAGGATCGAATTCTTTGGGGTTCTCAGCGAGATACTTTCGGACCATGGCGGTCATGACCAAACGACCATCGGAATCGATGTTAATTTTACATACCGCCGATTGCGCCGCCCGACGGATTTGATCTTCCGGAACTCCGGCAGTGTTTTCCAACTTGCCACCGTAACGGTTAATGATCTCCACGTATTCCTGCAATACCGAGGAGGCTCCATGGAGAACAATAGGGAAGCCAGGAAGCCGCCGCTCGATTTCCTCTAAGATATCGAAACGGAGAGTAGGAAAGGGTTCACCGGGTTTCAATTTGAACTTATATGCACCGTGGGAGGTACCGATGGAGATGGCTAAGCTATCCACCCCAGTGCGGGCAACAAAATCTTCTACCTCTTCGGGACGAGTATAGTGCGAGACCTCCGAAGAAACGTGTTCTTCAATGCCGGCTAACACCCCAAGCTCTCCCTCCACCGTGACATCATGGGCATGAGCATATTCCACTACTTTCTTGGTCAAAGCGATATTCTCTTCATAGGGGAGATGAGATCCATCAATCATGACATTGGAAAAACCGTAATCGACGCACGACTTAGCTAATTCAAAAGAATCGCCATGATCTAAGTTCAAAGCGATGGGAATGGAGCTCTCCATTTCCTGAGCCATTTGCACCGCTCCAGGAACCATGTACCGGAGAAGGGTTTGATTGGCGTATTGACGAGCACCCTTAGAAATCTGCAAAATAACCGGAGAATTACACTCTACACAGGCAGTAATGATGGCTTGCAACTGTTCCATGTTATTGAAATTGTATGCAGGAACAGCGTATTTCCCTTCCATCGCCTTCCGAAACATTTCCCGCGTGTTCACCAAACCCAAATCACGATAACTCACTGCCATGAGCCTTCCTCCCTTTGCTTCAAGATAACACTTTTCCTCAATCACCATTTTATTTTACCCCGTAATTTGAAAATAGGAAGAGCTGAGGAATAAAATATGTATAATTTCTCTTAACTATTGAAATATGGTATTGAGGAGGTGTTCTTGTGCCTGAATTTGTTCATCCTTTCTCAGGAATGATTCCCCCACGGAAGATGACCAAAGAAGAACTCATCCGTGCTCTGCGATTGAACGTTGCTGCTGAAGAGGAAGCGGTGCACCTTTATCTTGCCCACGCCGACGCTACCGACCATCCCCTGGCCAAGAAAGTACTCATCGATATTGCCAACGAAGAAAAGGTCCATGTAGGAGAATTTTTGCGGTTGATCGAAATCCTTGCCGAAGATGAACGAAGTTTTCTTGCCCAAGGAGCGCAGGAAGTCGATGAATTAGCACAAGGCGAAGACAAACCTGAGCCACCGGAAGAGCCAACCATTGGTTCGCTACGATAGGAGGTGAAAAGAGTGAGTAATCCTTATTTAGGACGGGAAGGAGCTCCTTTTGGAAGAAAAGTATGGGATTTTCTTGATGCAACGCTCGTAGAAATCGCCAAGGCTCAACTCTCCGGAAGAAAGATTCTGCCCCTTCAAGGCCCCTTTGGATTAGGTCTTGTCTCGGTTCCTGCGGGAGTGACCTCATCTTCGGGAATGTGTGCCGTTCAGAGTATTCCTCTCACCCTGATTGAAAAAACTTTCCACTGCGATAAACTTAACTTGGCCCAATTCGAGCGCGAAGGTATCATGTTGAATACTGCCCCCCTCAAAGAAGCGGTACTCGAGTGTTGCCGTTTAGAAGATACCCTCGTCTTTCAGGGGAAAGACGAGAGAACAGGATTACTGACCTCGCCGCACAGTCTCCGCTACACCCTCCAATCCTGGGAGACGGTGGGAAATGCCAGTCTCGACATCATCAATGCCGTCACCCTCTTAGACGAAGCAGGATTTCATGGACCCTACACTTTGGCTTTAGCACCATCTCGGTACAATCTTCTCCTCCGCCGTTACCCCTCGGGGGTAGGTACCGAATTAGAACACCTGCAACAGATCGTTCAAGACCGGATCGTCAAAGCACCTATTTTGCAAAAAGAAGGTGTGCTCCTCGAAGCAAATGCGGCATACGCCAGCCTCGTTCTCGGACAAGACATGAGTCTTGGTTTCTTGGGCATGGACGAAGAAGGCCTCCTTTTCAGTGTCTCTGAAACCATAACTTTGGTCATTCACGAGCCGCAATCAATTTGCATCCTCGAATAAAAAACCGGGGTACCCACCCCGGTTCTTTTCTTTTTTCCTGCAGTTACAAGGAAAAAGATGGTACAATAAAGGCATTCTTCAAAGAGGAGGAACGAACATGGAACATCGCGCACTTACCTTCAATCCTGGTCCGGCGGCGTTGCCACTTCCAGTACTTGAGCGAATCCGAGAGGAGCTACTCAATTACCGAGGAACGGGAATGTCGGTCTTGGAAATGAGCCACCGTTCCAAAGAATTCGAAGCCATTCTCAACGATGCAGTGATGAGAATCAAGAGAATCCTCAAACTCGACGAAACCTTTCATGTGCTCTTCCTGCAAGGTGGCGCCAGTCTCCAGTTTGCCATGATCCCCATGAATTTTGCCCAGGAAGGGAAGCCGTTCGCCTACATTGACACCGGCTACTGGTCTTCGAAAGCCCTGAAAGAGGCAAAAAATTTGGGTAAAGAAGTGTGTGTTTTAGCTTCTTCAAGTGATAGAGAGTACACCTATATCCCTAAGGATTTTGTGGTAGAACCGCGGTTTTCATATCTTCATATCACTTCTAATAACACCATTCGAGGTACACAATGGAAAAATTTCCCCCCCACCCAGGAAGTACCGCTCATTGCCGATATGTCCTCCGATATTTTCAGCCGTACTTTCAATCCTCACCTCTTCGGTTGTATCTATGCCGGTGCGCAAAAAAATGCCGGTCCCGCTGGTGTGACCATCGTGATCATTCGGGACGATCTCTTGAGTCGTGTCCCTGCTCACCTTCCCACCATTCTCAAGTACTCTACCTTTGTAGAGTCGAATTCTCTCTACAATACCCCGCCTTGTTTTGCGGTGTACGTAGTGGATTTGGTCATGGAATGGCTTGAAGAGACTATAGGAGGTTTGGAAAAAATGGAAACGATCAACCGTACCAAAGCAGAACTCCTCTACAATTATTTGGATAGCCAAGACTTCTATCGCAATCCGGTCGTGCCCGAAGATCGATCCTCCATGAACGTCATTTTCCTCCTCCCCACTCCGGAATTAGAAAAAACATTTCTCCAGGAAGCCCAAAAAGAGGGCTTAATCGGCCTCAAAGGTCATCGTGCCGTGGGTGGATGTCGTGCCTCTCTCTACAATGCCGTAACCATCGAGGCAGTCCAAGCCCTCGTTGATTTTATGAAGGAATTCGTCCGCAAAAACGGGTAAGAGAAGGTATCACTTTCTTGGGACACCCACACCAATTCGTGGTTAATGCGGGAATATAACAGATGGGGGCGAAAGGGTAAACTCTCCGAAAGGAGAGGGCACAAAGCCGAGGGTCTAAAGTGTACGAAGCACCAGGACAAGGAGTTTTCGACCCTTTCTCTATCCCCTTGGGGGGAATAGCAGGTATGTCATCATTATTCTCTCAACCCCAGGGAGGGTTGAATGACCGGCACTGCGTGGACTACCAAGTGTCGCTGTGGGAAGTAGTGTTTGCTCTTTCCGAAACTGCCGATATTGTGAACCCCAAACTTTCCCACCACCACCTGAAAGTGGCCTACCTCTCTTACCGTTTGGGGGAAATGCTGGGACTGTCACCCACGCAAAAAGAGAATCTTCTCCTTGCGGGATTCCTCCACGATATCGGAGCTTTTTCCCTCGAAGAACGTCTCAGCGCCTTGGATTTCGACTTCCTCAACCCTCATTACCATGCTTTTGTGGGGTACACCCTCTTTGAGAAGTTTCCTCCCCTCTCCTCGGTGGCCTCGATCATCCGCTTCCACCATTTTCCCTGGAATCACGGTGCCGGCGAGCAATACCGCGACTTTGCCGTTCCCTTGGAAAGCCACATCCTGTACCTCGCTGACCGGGTGAGCATCCTCTTCAATGTGCATAACGAGCCTCTCCAAGAAATTCAAGAAAGGGTCTCTTTCCTGAAACAGTTCGTGCCTCAGCTCTTCTCACCGGATATTTTTGAGGCTCTCCTTGAATTGGTCACCAAAGAATACGTTTGGTTCGATCTCGCCTCACCTCTCTTACGGGAGATCGTGAGCGAAATCACTTCCCTCCATGGAATCCCTCTCAATACGGAAGAATTCCTCCTTTTCGCTTCGGTACTTACCCATCTCATCGACTTCCGCAGCCCCTTCACTGCTACTCATTCCACGGGTATTGCCGAAGTCACCCGAAATGTGGGAGCAATAATCGGTTTGAGTGAAGAAGAGCAGCAAATTCTTTTTGCTACTGGGCTTCTCCATGACCTTGGAAAAATTGCGATTCCCAACACCATTTTAGACAAACCGGGGCCACTCTCTCCTCAGGAAATGAACATCGTCAAACGTCACCCCTATTACACGTACCAAGCCCTCTCTCAAATGCGGGGATGTCACTTTTTAGCCCAATGGGCTTCTCTCCACCATGAGCACCTCAACGGGAGCGGATACCCCTTCAAAAAGAAAGGAGAGGAAATCCCTTTTGAAGCTCGGCTCCTTGCAGCGAGTGATGTCTTCTCTGCGCTCGCCGAAGATCGTCCCTATCGAGGGCCGATGAGCAATCAAGGAATAAAGAATACGCTTGAACAGATGGTTGCTTCACGCGATCTCGACGGTGATATCGTTGGTATCTTTCTCGCCAATCTATCGACCCTTTGCGATGTGCTCAAGGAAGCGCAGAGGAAGACGCGCGAGGAATATGCTCACTTTCGGAATCGAGTCACTACTTTTTCTCTGTAAGCCAAGAAAAACCCTGTGAAAGAGGTGATGAGAATGCCTATGGTATGGTCAAATAGTTTCTCCATCGGAGTAGAAGCAATCGACAAACAACACCAAGAACTCTTCAAACGCACCAACCAACTCTTAGAAGCATGTCAACAAGGGAGAGGGAAAGAGGCGGTGAGCAAAACCCTCACATTCCTCGAAGATTACGTCAATACCCATTTCTCTTATGAAGAAAGCCTCATGCAAAAATACGCCTATCCGGAATTTACTGCACACCAAAATCTCCACAGGGAATTCACCCAAAGTCTTTTGAAGCTCAAACAAGAAGCACAAAATAACATTGGACTCTCTTTGGTAACCCAAGTCAACAAATTCGTTGTCGACTGGTGGATCAATCATATCACCAAAGTGGATAAAAAATTGGGTGCCTTTCTCAGCGAAAAAATGAAATAAAGGGGGAATATCTCCCCCTTATGAGGGTTTTATAGAATAAAGGGGGAGGCTACTGTGAAAACTAAAGAGGAAGTAGCGAAATATTTGCGGAATTTCGGTTACTTCCGCGAACCGATTTTACGGTTTTTTATCCCTTGCGATTTGTGTGGCCGTGATGCCGACTGGCACATCTCCATCGGTTTAGACCGAGAATTTAACCTTTGCTACCTCTGCATGCAAGCCATCGAAAATCATATCCACCGTGCCGAAAAGTTTCAACAAGTCTAAACTCCTCTCTTCACCAATTCCTGTCGGTATCGTTCTGCATCTAAGTGAAGAATTGCCGTACACTCCTCGTCACTCAAGACACGAGGAGAACCAAAGAGACGGGTGATGGCGTTAATTTTTGCCGCTTCTTCCATGATTTCTGCTCGATAGTAAGCCTCTTTCAAGGTTGACCCTACTGTTACCAATCCGTGAGCTAAAAGTAATACCGCATCGGCACTCTGCACTGCTCGACAAACTGCTCTCGCCAATGCCTCGGTACAGGGAGTGATGTAGTCCAACAAAGCGACCCGAGAGAGATAGGCGATAAAATCGGGAAAGAGAGGCTGAATGCTCCCCCCGCCCCCGATCACACCCAAAACAAAAGGAGGATGAACATGAACCACCACATTGACATCCTGACGCTCCCGATACACAAACCAATGCATGAGAAACTCGGAAGACGGCTTGCCACCGGAGAGAACTTTCCCATCGTGGAGGGAAACTTTCACGTAATCCTGGGGGGTGAGTTCATCAAAAGATAAGCCACTGGGGGAAATGAGCATGTAATCTCCCCGACGGGCACTCAAATTCCCTCCCGGTCCCACCACTAAACCCTTGGCGAAAATGCGCCGCCCATAGGTAACAAGCTCCTCTCGTAACTCCTTTTCCTCCCTGTTCATGGCTCTCTCCTCTTTTCCGTCGCTGGCACAAGCCACAAGCATAGGTTCTATTTCTCTATGACTCGCACCAATATTTCTCCCGGTTTGACTAAGTGCAATTTCTCCCGCGCTAACTTTTCAATATACCAGTCTTCTTCCAAGTATTGTCTCTCTTTGCGGAGAAAATCCAATTCTCGATGAAGTTTCTCTTCCTGTAAGGTTAAGGTTCGCAATTCCTGGTTCATACGATAGTAGAGAACGATTTTCTCCGCAGTTCGTGACAACAAACTGAAGAGAAAAAACGCTAAAAAAACCAAAAAGAAAAACTGTCTCCAGTCCCGTTTAGGAACGGAGGAATTGAAAAACGCTTTTTCCTCTAAATATGGCGACACTGCCTAACTCTTCCTCAATGCGCAGGAGTTGATTGTATTTCGCAATGCGCTCTGAACGGCATAACGAACCCGTCTTAATCTGACCAGCATTGCAACCTACCGCAAGATCGGCAATCGTAGCGTCTTCCGTTTCTCCGGAACGATGAGAAATAACACAGGTGTAACCGGCTTTTTTGGCCGTCTCGATGGTCTCCAAGGTCTCGGTGAGGGTTCCGATCTGGTTGAGTTTAATCAAGATAGAATTAGCGCATTTCTCAGTAATGCCCCGCAGCAAGCGCTCGCGATTGGTGACAAAGAGGTCATCACCTACAATTTGGATTTTCCCACCCAAAGCGAAGGTGAGTTTTTTCCAGCCTTCCCAATCCTCTTCCGCCAATCCATCTTCAATAGAAACAATGGGATACTTCTCCACCAATTGCTGATAAAAATCCACCATTTCCTCGGCATCCCGTTTGGTTCCCTCACGTTCAAAAACGTAAATGCCGTCTCGGAAAAGCTCCGAAGCCGCGGTGTCCAGAGCGAGGAAAATATCCTTTCCCGGTTCATAGCCTGCAAGCTGGATAGCTTCGATAATGGTTTCAATTGCTTCCTGGGAAGAGCGGAGATTAGGCGCAAAACCACCTTCATCGCCCACCCCGACGGAGTAACCTTTCCTCTTCAATACTTTCGCCAGGGCGTGAAAAGTCTCGGCTCCCATCCGTAAGGCTTCGGCAAACGAATTCGTCCCACAGGGAACAATCATGAATTCCTGAATATCCACACCACTATCGGCGTGCTTGCCCCCGTTCAAAATATTCATGAGTGGGACCGGCAATTCCCGTCCGTTACTTCCCCCGATGTAACGATACAAAGGTAATCCCGCGTATTCGGAAGCCGCTTTGGCTACCGCAAGAGAAACCCCCAAAATGGCGTTAGCGCCTAATTTCCCTTTATTTGGGGTTCCGTCAAGGTCGATTAAGGTCTTATCGATCAAGGCTTGGTCCAACGCATCGAGTCCAATGATCTCCGGAGCAATAATCTCGTTGACGTTGGAAACTGCCTTTTTTACGCCTTTTCCTAAATATCGATTCTTTTCTCCGTCGCGGAGTTCTACGGCCTCAAAGGTACCTGTAGATGCCCCGGAAGGCACTGCCGCGCGACCGAAAGCACCCGAAGCTAAAGTAACATCAACTTCAATAGTTGGATTGCCGCGAGAATCGAGAATTTCCCGAGCACGAACATCGAAAATAGTGCTCATTGTACCAACTCCCTTCTATTTCCTGATGATCTTCACTACACTTCCTGAGGCAACGCGATCTAACGAGGCGAGGTCGCCAACCAGTTTTCCCACTACTTCAACCGCACTGGCGGGACGAATTTCCTCCTCGCCAACGCTAATCGGCGTTGGGCCAAAGAAGAGACACAGACACGCTCCATCTGGCCAATATCCAACGTCCCCTTTGTGCACCGTTTCTTGCGGTACTATGATATCACTCTTTAAGGGAATGGGAAAGTAAATCTCTTTCCCCCAAAGATTCACCCTTCCCTCCAAGGGTAAGAGGAGGAGGAGTTTTTTCCCCAGTTCACTCTCAGACAGTTCTGCTTCCACTTCTATCCCCTGCTGGGGGAAGAGAAACTGAATGCGCGCCGACATAAATCCTTTCACCTCCTCGGAAAATTCTCCCTAAGCTCCGTGCAAAGTGTCGAAGCACGGTTTGGGTCTCGGCAAAATTCCCCTCGCTCTGCGCTGGATAAGAGGTGAGAGCGAAAAGGGCTACGTTCTCAGGAAATAGACTATATGCCTCCTCATCCACTTGGCCCCCGATCACCACAAGAGGCTTCCCATAACGAGCGCACAGAGCCTGAACTTGCCACACTAATTTTCCCCAACGAGTTTGGGCATCAACTCGTCCCTCACCGGTGATGACCCAGTGAGCTTGGGCCACTTCCTCTTCGATCCCAAATTCTTCCAGAAACAACGCTCCTCCAGAAATGATTCGTCCACCCCAAAAAGCATACAGTCCTGCCGCTACCCCTCCCCCCGCACCCCCTCCAGGAAGGTCATCCACCACAACCCCGGTGTACCGTCGGATCATGGTAGCATAGTGGCGCAATCCCTCATCGAGGTATCTCACTTCTTCCCTCGAAGCCCCTTTTTGGGGAGCATATACCCATGCCGCTCCCTCCTCTCCATAGAGGGGGTTTTCCACATCACAGGCAATCAGGAATTCGACTTCCCTGGGTTTGAGTATCATCTGCGCATAATCGAGAGAGGCAATCCGCAAGAGGTTATCCCCAATCCCAAAGAGCTCCTGTCCTTCTTCATCCAAAAAACGAACTCCCAGAGCCTGCAAAGCACCCATACCACCGTCAGTAGTAACACTGCCACCCACGGTGAGAATAACGCGTCTTACCCCCAGGGTAAGCGCCTTGGCTAAAAGCTCTCCTACTCCATAAGTGGTGGTGAAACGAGGGTTCCGCTTCTCAGGAGGAACCAGTAAAAGCCCGGCTGCCTGAGCCATCTCTACCAAGGCAGTATCTTCCCACAGAAGAAGTCGAGCCTCTACTTCTTCTCCCCAAGGCCCCATGACTGAAAAGGAAAGATATTCCCCCCCTCGGTTATGATGGAACACCTCGAGAGTCCCTTCGCCACCATCGGCGAGGGGCTTTCCCACGATTCCTTCAATACCTGCTTCACGAAGCCCTTGGGCAATGGCACAAGTAACCTCAACGCTCGATACACTCCCCTTGAAAGAATCAGGACAGAGAAGTACCCTCACTCCTCTTTCCTCCTCCTCCGCTCGATGAGTTCAAAGAGGACTTCTTTGTCCCCCTTGGGCAACCCGGTAACCACCACCTCGGTTTCCCATTCCGCGGCCACTAAAATAATGCGGTCACTCACATGGACGGGGCTCCCCGGCTTGGCCACTTTACCGTTGATGAAAACGAGACCACTCCGACACGCCGTCTGGGCAAGAGACCGACGTTTGATTAAACGGGCGACCTTCAGAAACTTATCGATGCGCATGTTCTTCCCACGGGAGAAGAACTTCAGCCCCTTTTTCGGGGAAGCAAGAATAATCACTTTCCCGTCCCACGATGACCATTTTCACCACCGAAAGTGCCTGTCGTTCTTTCAAAAAAAGCTCTACTCGTTCCCGCAGTCGATCATCGAAATGCCGTCCTAAGACGACTACCCGCTTCCCTGCAACCTCACCAATCCTCTCCCAAAGAATTTGCCAGGGATCCTCTTGAACGGCCACGGGGCGCACCTCGCACGGCCAAATGGTGTTCAAGAGACCTGCCAGGATCAAGCCCTCGGCGTTGAGGGCAATCAAGCAATCGGGATTCCACCCCCGTACCAGAGGCAAAAGCACGTGTAGCCTTTGATGTAATTCCTCCCACGAAATCCGTTCTACAACTCTCTCCGTTTGGCCTCCTCCCATAAGGCATCCATCTCCTCCAAAGGAACTTCTTCTAAGGACTTTCCCTCTTCACGGATTCTCTGTTCGATGAAATGAAAACGCTCAATAAAACGGTTACAGGACTTCTGCAAAGCTTCTTCAGGTTGAATACTCAGGTGACGAGCCAAATTCACCAAGGCAAAGAGTAAATCACCCCACTCTTCTTCCATCTGTGATTGATCTCTACTCTTCCACGCCTCCTCAAATTCTTGCCACTCCTCTTTTACCTTCGCCACTACACAAGAAGCATCGCTCCAGTCAAAACCCACTCGAGCAACACGGGATTGAATAGCAAAAGCTCTGAGGAGTGCAGGGAGAGTTTTAGGAAGAGAGGAGAGCATTCCTCCTTCTTTCCGTTCATTTTCCTTGATCTTCTCCCAACGGAGGAGTACTTCATCGACTCCCTTCACTTGCGCCTCGCCAAAAACGTGCGGATGGCGCTTCTTCATCTTATGAATAATCCGTACTAACACTTCATCCATGGTAAAGGTGTGCTGTTCTTGGCCAATTTGCGCATGGAAGACAATGTGGAGCAGCATATCTCCCAACTCTTCTTGCAGTGCTCGTTCATCCTTTCTATCAATGGCTTCAAACGCCTCGTAGAGTTCCTCAAGCATCAGCGCCTTGAGGCTCTCACGGGTTTGCTTACGATCCCAAGGACAACCATTTTCACCGCGTAACTGCGCTACCAAACTGAGAAGCTCTTCAAAGAGTTCTCCTGAACGGCTCTCACTCATCACGCTCTCATTCCTTCCCACAGTGAAACCAATTCTTCTAAGGGCATCTTCGGAAACCACAATCGTACCCGATTCCCCTGAACCACTACTTTCCCTTTCTTCCCTCCATGACTCCTTTTTACGAGAAGACTCAAGGCATCGAGTGGTCCATCGACATAGATACCATCTTCTTCCTCTTCAATTCGCTCAACCTGAGTTATTGTAGCATAATGGCGCAGTCTTGTAATCCGGAGCAAATTCTCTACCTCCTTGGGGAGAGAACCAAAGCGATCGTGAATTTCCTCCTCTATGAGACGGATGTCTTCCTCACCTTGAGCTTCCCACAACCTTTTATAGTAATACAAACGCTCCGTTTCGGCAAAAATATACCATTCAGGAAGATAAGCCTCCACATTGAACCGCAGGCGGGGCTGGATACTAACGGCTTTCCCCCCCTCCCCCCGTAAGCGGGCGATCTCTTCCTGTAATAGTTTGAGGTACAGCGAAAAACCAATTTCCTGGATGAAGCCATGCTGTTCGGTACCTAAAATGTTGCCGGCTCCGCGAATTTCAAGATCGCGCATCGCTAATTTGGCCCCCGATCCGGTGGTACCCAATTCTAAGAGGGCTTCTAACCGTTCCTCGGCTTCATGGGTAAGTCGACGAGGGTAGAGAAAATAGGCGAAAGCTTCGCGATCGAAACGACCGATGCGCCCACGCAGTTGATAGAGTTGTGCTAATCCGAAAAAAGTAGCTGGATCGACGATTAAGGTATTTGCCCGGGGCACATCCAATCCAATCTCCACAATGGTAGTACAGAGGAGCACGGGAATTTCACCCCGATAGAATGCCCCCATTACTTCTTCGAGATCTTTACCCTTCAGCCGACCGTAAGCAATACCCAAGGGGAGACGGGGGAAAATTTCTCGGAGTTCTTTCTCTACCCGCCACAAGTCACGAATACGAGGACAGACGTAAAAGACTTGTCCTCCCCGTTCTAATTCCCGCTCAATGGCCTCTTCAATCGTTTCTCTCTTCCGAGGGAGGACCAGAGTAATAATCGGTTTTCGCCCCTCGGGTGGGGTTTCGATGAGACTGATATCACGCATCCCCAAGAGGGAGAGATAGAGAGTCCGGGGAATGGGGGTAGCGGTGAGCGTCAATACATCAAGATTTACCCTTACCTGCTTCAAACGTTCTTTATGCATGACCCCAAAACGTTGTTCTTCATCGATAATCAAAAGACCCAAATCGCGAAACTCCACATCTTTACTCAACAATCGGTGGGTTCCGATGAGGATATCAATGGCACCACTCCTCACCCGCTCGAGAATCTCTCGTTGCTCAAGAGGAGACCGGAATCGATTCAACACCGCAATCCGCACCGGGAAAGACTTCATACGTTCCGAGAAAGTGAGATAGTGCTGTTCGGAGAGAAGGGTAGTCGGAGCAAGTACCGCCACTTGTTTGCCGTCCATCACCGCCTTGAAAGCGGCTCGGATGGCCACCTCGGTTTTCCCGTATCCCACATCGCCACATACCAAGCGGTCCATCGGGCGAGAACTTTCCATATCTCTTTTAACCTCTTCAATCGCTCGCTTCTGATCGGGGGTCTCAAGGAAGGGGAAAGACATCTCTAATTCTCTCTGCCAGGGCGTATCGGGAGGAAAAGCATATCCCCTCTCTAATTGGCGTCGGGCATAGAGTTCTACAAGCTCACGAGCCACCTTCTCAACCGACTTTTTTGCCCTCTCTTTACTCTTTATCCAGTCCCCTCTCCCTAAACGATTGAGAATCGGCTTTCGCTCCCCGATTCCCACGTACTTCTGAATCACCCCCGCATTTTCGACCGGCACATAGAGGACGTCACCGGCGGCGTACTCGATTTCGAGATACACCCGCCGTATTCCCCGCACCACCATTTCCTTCATCCCCCGGAAGATACCGATTCCTTCCTCTTCATGCACCACGTACTCGCCGGAGGTAAGGGTGGTCAGGAGGTCAAAAGCGGAAACGGTTTTTTGATACCACGATGGTGCGGCAAAAGAAACACCAAAAATTTCCCGCCCGGTCAAAACCAAAAGAGAGAGGGAAGGGAGAGCAAATCCTTGGGTCAAAAAACCCTGATGGAGACGGAGAGGGTGTTCCTCTCCCCACCCCTCGATGAAAGAGAGACCGGATTCCCGCAGGAAATCGGCAAGGAGAGAGAGCTTCTCCGAGGGGAGCACGATTTCCACCGTGCGGTAGGTTTTTTCCCGAAGGTAGGTGACAAGCCGGGCAAGGTTTCCCTCAAAAAGGGGCACCTCCTGAGAGGTAAGGATCTCCGTTTCCGGGTGGTCTCTCCTCAATCCCAGATACACGTTGCGCCCAAAGGCTTCTTTTGCCTCCCACGTGACCCCATCCAAAAAGGCAATACGGACCACCTTCTGTAAAACCTTAGTCCACGGAACGGTGCGGAAGAAACCGTTTGCAGGGGGAATGAAGAGTTCTTCCACCTCTTCTAAGGTCCGTTGGGTATCCGGATGGAAGAAACGGATCCGCTCTACCGAGTTCCCCCACCAGAAGGTTCGTACCGGATTGTCGAGATGAGGCAAGAAGAGATCCACCACCTCTCCTCGGATGGCCAACTCTCCTCTCTCTTTCACCAAATCCTTCCGCACATACCCGAGAGAGTAGAGAAAATCCAAAAAGGTTTCCCGGCGGATTTCTTGTCCTTTGCGAAGGAGGAAGGAATGGGCAAGGAAATAGTCAAGTTCCTCGACTTCCTCAGGCAAATCGTCGATGGTCATGACCACCATCCAATCGCTCTTCTCCTCGAGAGACTGTTGCCACCTCACTCCATCGAGAGAATTGGTGAGATTCATCTCCCATACACTCTTCTCCGGAAAAAGAGGTTGCCATACCCGAAGTTCCTCTACTACCCTTCGACGGCTTACCTCATCTGCGGTCACGTAGAGACAGTTTTGACCCTCTCCCAAACACAGCGCAAAAAGGGTCCGCAAAGAGCAGGGATTTACATCGATGGTCAAAACTCCCGTTCCTCGAACAATACCAATCAAAGGTGCCCACAACTGCTTCAATCTTTCTCGTAAATCCATACCGTATGCCTACAGAATTCCGGCAATAATCCCCCAGGTAATGCCCATGGAGAGCAGGCCCCCTGCTATAATTTGTGAGAGAGTGTGCTTACGAAGATACCAGCGCGCCCATCCCAAAGGCATCAAAAAAAGGTAGAGGACACTCCACCAAGGGTGCACAAGCATGACCATTGCCGTTACCGGTCCGGCGACACCGGCAAGATGGAGACTGATTTTCCAAAAGAGGGAAATGAAAGCACCCGCAAGCGTTACTCCCAGGTAACACAGTGTCACAGCTAAAAGAGGGAGAGGGGCAGAAAAAAAGGAGAGGAGCAGAAACAGTACCCCATACAATCCACAAATGGCAAGATAGGGGATAAAGCGCTCCCTTCGATCCGGCAAATCGGGATCAGAAACTTTCCCCCGTCGCACAAGCCAAATCACGAGTAACATAGGAAAGAGAGTGACAAAGAGCACCGAGAGGAGAAAAAAGAACCAAGCACTCTTCCCCCGGAGATAGGTGAAACTCACCAAAGCATATAAAATGATGGCTACAAAAGTGGGTTGTAAGAACAAAGAAATCCTTTCGGCCAAACCGACTTTACTCATCGCCGTCTCCCTAAGAGGTGTTAAAAACGTTCATGGTAACCTGCCAACCTTTTTCCACGATCCATAAAAGTGCCTCGCGAGCACGTTCTTCTCCCTCCCGCAACTGAGTCGCTTCTTCTCCTTGCGGTATGCCTAAAACGTACTCTACCACTTCTTCTCGCTCCTTGGGTCTGCCGATACCGACCCGCACCCTTCCGAAATCAAGGCCTCCCCACGCCTCGGCAATGGACTCAAGACCACGGTGTCCTCCTGTTCCTCCGTTCCTTTTGACGCGTACCCTTCCCGGAGGAAAATCGAGATCATCGTGCACCACAACCATTTCCCACTCCCGGAGAGGGCAATGAGCGAAAAAAAGACGGAGCCCCTCACCACTCCGATTCATAAAAGTGAGGGGTTTGAGAAAATAGAGTTCTTGTCCTTTCCGCTCTCCTTTAGTCCAGGCAAATTTCCTCTGCTTATGCCACCGCAAACCCAACCCGTCCACGAGTGCGTCGAGAACCCGGAACCCCACATTATGGCGGGTCAAAGCAAATTCTTCCCCCGGGTTTCCCAGACCAACCAAGAGAAACACCTATGACTCCTCGGCTTCCTCTTTCTCCGCTTTTCCTTTACCGATTACTTTGGGTTCCGCTACTTCTCCCTCGGAGGGTACCATTTCTTCCACTACCTCAGGAGGGGTAATGACTACTACTACCTCATCGGGGCTTTCGGCAACACTCACCCCTTGAGGAACCAGAATTTCACGCACATGGAGAGCATCACCAATCTCCAAATTGGTCACGTCGACTACAATAGCCTCAGGAATCGCTTCCGGAAGACACTCGATTTCCAATTCACTCGTTACGATCTCTAAAATACCACCTTCTTTGACTCCTTTGGCTTCTCCCTGGATGACTACCGGTACGGAGAGGGAGATTTTTTGATCGGCTTTCACTTCGTAAAAATCAACGTGCCGCACTTCGTTCTTTATCGGATTGCGCTGAATATCCTTAATAATTCCCCGCCTCTCGGTTCCCTCCACCGATAAGGACAGTAAGTGGTGCGAAGCGTGTCGGACATGGAGGAGTTTCTCAAATTCTCGGGCCTCTAACTTCAAAAGTTCCACTTTCCCGCTCTTACTCTCCTTAGAATACAAAACCGCCGGTATCCATCCCGACTTTCTCAGGCGACGTGCTCCGCCTTTACCAACCTCTCTTTGAGTTCTCCGATGCAGATTGATGGTCATTTTCTCTTTCTCTTCCATGGATTACCTCACTCCCTATATCATGCTATATGAAAAGTTCACTGACCGGTCGTTCCCCATGAATTCGCTTGATCGCTTCGGCAAAAATCGGGGCAACCGAAAGAACCTTTACTTTTTCCCCCACCCGACGAGATAAAGCCTCACGATCCAAAGCAATGGTATTGGTTACCACCACTTCCTCAATACCCGATTCCCGAATTCTATCGAGAGCCGGTTCGCTGAACAGGGGATGGGTAGCACAGGCATATACCTTGCGAGCGCCACGATCCAAGAGAGCTTGCGCTCCTTCAACCAAAGTTGCTGCGGTATCGATGAGGTCATCGATGATAATAGCTACTTTCCCCTTCACTTCACCGATAACATTCATCACCATAACCTCAGAATAACTGGGACGATGTTTATCAATGACTGCTAAATCCACCCCCAAGAAATCGGCAAAATTGCGTGCTCGTGCCGTACCTCCTACATCGGGACTGACCACCACCACATCCTCCAATCCTTTGGTGGAAAAATAGCGCGCCAGGAGCGATTGAGCAGCCAAATTGTCCACCGGGATATCAAAAAATCCTTGAATCTGTCCGGCATGGAGATCCATGGTGAGCACCCGATCTGCTCCCGCGGTCACCAAGAGGTTAGCCACGAGCTTCGCTGAAATAGGTTCCCGCCCTTTGGTTTTGCGGTCTTGTTTACAATATCCGTAAAACGGGATCACCGTAGTAATACGTTCCGCCGACGCTCGGTTGAGCGCGTCAATCATGATGAGTAACTCCATGAGATGGTCATTGGCCGGAGGAGAGGTCGGTTGGACCACGAAAACGTCACAACCACGGACGCTTTCTTCAATACGAACTCGAATCTCTCCGTTGGGGAAACGTCCCAAATCGACCTTACCGAGGGGAATATCCAAATACCAGCAAATTTCCTGGGCTAAGAAAGGATTCGCTGTTCCAGAAAACACTTTGAGGTGTTGAGCAATTTCTACAAAGCCAAACATTACCTCTCCTCTCCTCGTTTCTTTTTTACCCATCCCTCTATATTCACCTGTTTCGCTCGACCAACTCCAAGAGCATAGGGAGGAACGTTTTGGGTAATGGTAGAACCTGCAGCAGTATAGGCACCTTCCCCAATTTGTACCGGAGCAACTAAGGAATTGTTGCTCCCGATAAATACATGATCCTCAATAACCGTGGGATTCTTCTTCCTCCCGTCAAAGTTGCAGGTAATCGTCCCTGCACCGATATTCACCTCTCGACCAATCCGGGCATCACCTAAATAACTCAGGTGCAAGGCTTTGGTCCCCTCACCGACAGAGGAGTTTTTGACCTCCACAAAATTTCCGATCCGCACCCCTTGTGCTAATCGCGTCCCCGGACGAAGATGGGCAAAAGGACCTACCGTCACCCCCCGTTCCGAGTGAGCATACTCTACCACGCTATATTCAATGGTATTCTCTTCTCCGATGGTACTCTCTACAATTCTCGTGAATGGTCCTAATTTCGTACCCCGCCCGATCACGCTCTTCCCCTCGATAACTGTCCCCGGGTAAATCCACACATCTTCTCCCACTTCAACCCCCCAATCAATATACACCGAGGAAGGGTCGACAATTTTCACTCCCTTTTCCCACAGGACTTCTATCTTTCGTTCGCGGAGCAAAGTAAATACTCGACTCAAATCAGCGGGACTATTGATGTTAAGGAAGGTCTCCTTCCATTCTACCGGGAAGGCCCGCACCGATAATCCTTTCTTCCGACCCACGGCCACGGCGTCGGTAAGGTAAAACTCTCTCTGCCTATTGGCATCGTCGATAGCGGCGAGAATCTCCCCCATCACCTTTCGAGCGAAGGCAAAAATGCCCACGTTGATCTCTTGAATGAGGCGTTCCTCGGGTTGACAATCCTTCTCCTCTACAATAGAGAGCGGCTGTCCTTGACCATCACGAATCACGCGACCAAACCCCTGTGGATTGGCAGTAACCGTAGTCACGAAGGCAAGGTCTACCTCCTCCTCTTCGACAAAGGTGATGACATCTCGGATGACCTCCGGTGCGATCAAGGGCATATCGGCATAGAGAACCAAGACCCTTTCCACATCGTCACTGATAAAAGGTAAAGCGCTCTCCACGGCATGAGCCGTCCCTCGGGGCACCGATTGCACCACAATACTCACCCGTTCCCCAAAAGAACTCTTCACTTCCTCCGCCACCGAGGGAGCAAAGACGGCTAAACGTTGCGTGAAACAGAATTGCTCCAAAGTATCGAGCAAATACGCCATCAATGGTTGACCCAAAACCGGAAGCAACACTTTGGGAAGAGAGGAGCGCATCCGTTTCCCCTGACCTGCAGCTAAAACCACTACACACCACTTGTGCACTCGACTTCCCTCACTCAAGAAAAAAAATGGCTGGGGCGGAAGGATTCGAACCTCCGAATAAGGGATCCAAAGTCCCTTGCCTTACCGCTTGGCCACGCCCCACCATCCTCAAAAGCATTTTTCATTATATCTTAAAAAGCGAGAATATGTCAACGGATTGCACTCTTTCGGATGGTGTCAACTTATTGTAGGAGTGTTTTTTAAGATCCCCTTCTTTTCTCGTTTTGTTAGGCATGGTTCTTTCTATCCTCGCCATCCAGGGGTGTCACACCACAGGAACCCAAT